>JAESFG010000273.1_pt1 | contig 108021 bp, 106 predicted proteins | sample 9269371 | NCBI WGS metagenome assembly JAESFG01 (sample SAMN14506227, study PRJNA617093) | algae metagenome | isolation source: Aetokthonos hydrillicola CCALA 1050 (B3-Florida) and co-occurring... | place: USA: South Carolina | collected 2013-01-01
TCGCCAGGTCGAACTGCTCCTTCCCGTCGCTGTGCCGGTGCACGAACATGGCAAGGTCGCGGTTGGTGAATGTGGCCTGCTGGTGTGTGATCGCGTCCAGTGCGACAGCCGGATTGGCAATGATCCGTTCGCCATTGCGCTGCGCGACGGCGCGGTGTTCCTCAATCCGCTCAGCCCCCAGCCCGCGCACGCCCATGCGCGGCGCTGCCTTCTTTCAGAGCAAGGCGCGCAAGCGTGGCGGCGGACCTCAAGGCCAGCCGGATGGCGCTCTCCCGCCTGATGGCGGCGCGGCATCGGCTTGAGGTAGCAAAGGCGCGAACCGACATGCGCGAATGGCAGGTCAAACGCCGCGAACGCACGCGGCAACTAATCGAACTGGGCGGCCTGGTCGTGAAGGCCGGGCTAGTCGAATTGGCCGACGATGATCGTGCCACGCTCTACGGCGCGTTCCTCACCCTCGTGGCCAAGCTGCAGGGCGAGGAACGCGAACAGGCGCTGCTGCCGTGGAAGCGCAAAGGAAAGCGTGCGTTTGAAACGGAGTAGCGCTGATCGCAAAAATTCAGGCTCGCATCAACGCCAAATTCTTTTGCAGAACATTTTCGAGTGTCTTGATGTCAGCAATAGCCTTTATATTGCTATCGGATCGGGCATCAATTGATCATCAGACATTTTCTGGAGCACATTATCTCCCCCGCATAACAAATATTTACGAATGAATCATGTTTTCTCTTATACGAAGGTGATCAGATTGCCTTGCTTTTGGGACGCATCGTCCTATCCGGTCGCGACGGATCGGCTGCTATGTTCCAGATGGCCAACCAAAGCCTGTTCGGCTCTTTCGACCTGATTGGCCGCAAGCGCGATGACGATATCGGCATGCTGACTGACACTTGCGGTCAGTCCCGGCTCCCTGAACTTGTCGCGGATCAAATGCGCGAGTTCAAGTTTTCGAAACAGGCTGCGGTGAAGCGCACTGAGGCTCGTGCTCCCGGCCGCCGCGGCCAGGATGCCATGGAACTGGATGTCGAACGCGAACGCGGCATCCCAATCCTGCCCCTCGACGGCGGCAGAATAAAGCCCGTGCGTCGTCGCAAGCTGTTCGACGAGCGAGCGATCGAGCCGGCGCAGCCCCGCGACTTCGATCACTTGCCTCGCTTGGTAGATGTCCGTGATGTCTTCGGCGCTGATCGTCGCCACGCGGGCGCCTTTGAACGCGGCATATTCCGCGATGCCGTCGTTGACGAGTACTCGCAACGCCGCACGCAGCACATGGCGCGAGACTGAATATTGTCGGGCAAGCTCCTCTTCGCGCAACGGCGTTCCCGGCTCGAACTTGCGCGCCTTGATCTCGTTCCGAAGATCCGCGGCAAGCCGATCCACCGTGGTTTGGCGCGCGACGCTGTTGACCTCATCATTCACGAAAATCGGCGGCTCCGTTGCCTCGCCATTGCCGATCAGGCCAATAAGGCAGCACGCGGCCCGCATCAATCATGAAAGGGTCATGGCGAGCGGAAGCTGTGGAGCATGCTCGTCGCGCGACGTGAGGTGGAGAACGTCGTAGCCCGAAAAACCCCTGAGTTCGCGCAGGACGATGAAGCTGGTGACTTGACGGACGTGAAAGCTCCGGTCGTCCAACAGAGCACTCGCAATCATATAGAAATCGTCGGTTCCGCGGCACGCGAAACGAACGACATAGTCGCACTGGCCATTGACGTCATACAGTTCGCAGGTTTGAGGCAGACCAAGAAGATACCGCTCGAGCGTGCGAGCGGCATTAGAGTTGCAGTCATTCATGTAAATCTGGGCGATGACGAGGATGCTGCTGCACAACCGCCGGATGTTGATCTGCGCGCGATATCCCTGGATGAGCCCCAGTTTTTCCAGCCTTCGGACGCGTGCCAGGCAGGGGCTGGCACTCAAGCCAACTCGGTCCGCCAGCTCCTTGTTCGTCAGCCGGCCGGACTGCTGGAGGGCGATGAGGATCTTGAGGTCGATCCGGTCTATCTTCACGGCGCCTCGGCCAGGCATTCGACCAGTCGTTCCGCCACGAGCGCTTCCTCGCCGTCCCTCAGCGTTTCGGTGACCAGCAACAGGGTGTCGCCCATGTCGACCGACTTGATACGCGGGCTGCCGTCGAACAGCCGCCGCGCCAAGTCAGCTGGCACCACGCCCGGGGGCGGCGTGATTTCCACGGCGTTCACGGGCGTGTCCACCACGTCCTCGTCGAGCGTAAAGCCCTTGAGCGCGACCCGTGCGCCCGCAGCGCTGAGACGCCGGGCGATGTGATCGGCCAGCTGCGCTTCGCGTGCCATGCGGGCATCGTGGTCTGCCTCGCACCACGCCTCGAGCGCGAGCGCGGTCGCGGCGATCTCGGTCCGCCCCATTTTGAACGCACGGCCGAAGGCGCGGATCGGCTGCGATTCATACCGCGTGAAATCGAGGCCGGTGACGATGTCGATCATTTCGCGCGTGCCCGCGACGAAGCCGCCGGCGTTTGGACCACCGTAATATTTGGCGCTGACGCAGGTGAGATCGGCACCTCTTTCGGCAAAGCTTCGCAGGAGCGTGGTCGGATAGACCTGATAGGCCGCATCGACGATCAGCCTGATGCCGTGGCGACGGGCAATGGCGGCGACCGCCTCCATCGGCGCGACGCCGCGAAGACTATCGAGATGCGCCGGGATCAGGATGGCGGCGGTCCGCTCGTCGATCGCCGCTTCGAGTTCGGCCTCGCTGGTCGCGCCGTCCGATCCGACGGCAACGATCTGCGCGCCGGCCAATCGAACCGGGGTCAGATATTTGTAGGCGAGATACTGCGGCCGCTGGATCAGAATGCGTGGCTTCATGCCGGCGGTGTCCGGCAGCTTCTCCCAGTGGGGTGGATGATCACCGGCGATGCAGGCCGCGGCCGACAGTGCCAACGCCGCCGAGGCCCCGGGCGTGATCCGCGCCGCCTGCGTTCCGGTCAGCTCCGCCACCATCGCTCCGCAGCGATCGAGCAGCTCGACCATATCGACATACCGGGTGTTGAGTTCGGTCAACGCCTGCCAGATCGCAGGCGACAGGATCGACCCGCCAAGGTCGGTATAGATGCCGGCGGCGTTCACGACATAGGGAATCCCGAGCCGTTGAAAGATGCTCGCTTCGGCGTGCGCGTCAAGAAAGCTCGTGATCATCCCTGCCTCCGTGGTTTCAGCGGCGGACGGTGTCGCATACCAGGTCCGGCAGATGTCGCCGAACCCGGCCGAGCGGACGCGAGGACATGCCGCCGGCCGCCCGATGCCGCGCGGTGACGGCTGCTTCCGTCATGCTGTGGCCGAGGCCCATGCGGTCACTTCGCGATCGAGGATCGTCATCGGCAGCGGCCCCGACCCGAGGACGATGTCGTGATAGGCGCGAACGTCGAAGCGCGACCCGAGGCTAGCGGCCGCGCGTTCGCGCAGCTCCCGGATCTTGAGATTGCCGATCATGTAGCCAAGCGCTTGCCCGGGGATGGCGATGTAGCGGTCGATTTCGACCCGGGCATCGGTGGCACCGATGCTGGAGCGCTCCATGAGATAGTCGATGGCGCGCTGCCGGGTCCAGCCGTAGACATGGAGCCCGGTATCGACCACGAGGCGCATCGCGCGCAGCATCATCGCGTCGAGGTGCCCGAGCTTCTGATAGGGGTCGTCGAACAGGCCAAGTTCGGGGCCGAGCGTCTCGCAATAAAGCGCCCAGCCTTCCGCATAGGCATTGTTCCCGCTGAAGCGCTGAAAGGCGGGAAGCGCCCGGTTCTCTTGCACGAGACTGAGCTGGAAATGGTGGCCCGGAATGGCTTCGTGAAGGAACAGCGTCTCGCGATCATCGACCGTACGCGACGCCAGATCGAAGGCATTGACGTAGAAGATGCCGGGCCGCTTGCCGTCGGGGGTTCCGGGCAGATAGTATCCGCCGGCCTGCGTTGCTTCCAGGACATCGGGGACCAGACGGATTTCGAAGGGTGTTCTGGGCGTCCGATTGAACAGCTGCGGGATCGCCGGCATGACCTTTGCCTCGACCGACCGATAGGCGGCGAGCAGCGCCTCGCGGCTCGGATATTTGAGTTTCGGATCGCGCCGCACATCGTCGAAAAAGGCCCGTAAGCTGCCCTGGAAACCGACCTCGCGACGGATCGCGTCCATCTGCTGGGTATAGTGTTCGACCAGTTCGAGTCCGCGACGATGGATGTCGTCCGCAGGCATCGTCGTCGTCGTCAGATACTCGATGCGCGCGTCGTAGAAGGCGCGGCCGTTCGGCACGTCGGCCACGCCGACGGAGGACCGTGCGCGCCCGATGTAATCACCGTCGAGATAGGATTTGAGACGCCGATAGCGCGGCAACAGTTGCGTCTCGAGCGTGCGGCGGTAGGCCGCCTCCAGCCGCCGACGGTCCCGATCGGCAATGGCCGGCGGGAAGGACCGGACGGGCGCCAGATAGGACGACTGGTCGAGCGGCTGGTCGAGGATGAGGCCGAGCAGATAGGACGTCTGCTGCACGATGATCTGCGGTTGAGTGACGCCGGCCGCCAATCCCCGAACCAGCGTGTCCTGACACAATCCGAGATGACGGCCGAAGTCGACCATGCGGCTGAGGCCCGCCTCGTAATCCTCCACCGTATCGAAGCTGGTGATCGAACCGCCCGACGCCACCTCGGGCATGATGGAAATGAGGCTGTCGAAATGACTGACCTTGTTGACCGCGGACACCGTTTCGATGTCGCTGTCCGCGAGACGGCCCCACGTGCGCTGGGTGAAGGCGAACACGTCGCACATCAGGCGATCCTGGCGCGAAAGGGACGCGCGGTCGATCCGGGCGAGCTTTGCGAGGCTGTCGCGGCACTGCGCGCGCGTCGTCTCGAAATAGGCGGGGCTGACCAGATCGCCGACCCGGGCCGCGTAGCGTGCGTCGCCGCGCGCCAGGGCTTCGATCGGATTGAGCGCGAGATAGGCGTCGTCGGCCTGACCGAACAGTGTCGCAAGCCGCTGCGAGGGCGTTTGCCTGATCATCGCCGCCGAAAGACCCCCAGGCATGAGGGTACCGGCGATCGCGCCAGCCAGAACGTCCCTTCGATTGATCAACCCCACCCCCCGGTTCCTTCAAAAAGGCCGATGACAGACGTTTCCATGACTGATAATTGTGCAACAATCAAGATGCTCGAGCGCGGGGGGACGATGCTGGGACGGATCATGGCGGCGATGCTGGTGCCGATCGCCATCGCCCTGTCGGCCGGCGTCGCTGCCCGACCTCCGGCGCACGCGCCAGTGCCCCGAGAAGCGGCTCTTGCCGGCGAAAAGCCGTCCGGTGCCCGCCCCCTCGCCGCCCGTGACGTGACCGCCTGGCTCGATCGCACGGTGCCGCCTTTGCTGGAAAGGAACGAAATCGCGGGCGCCGCGGTCGTCGTCGTGAGCGATGGCCGGATCGTCGCCAGCAAGGGCTACGGCTATGCCGACGTGGCGACGCGCAGGCCGGTGGATCCCCGGCGAACGCTGTTTAGACCGGGTTCCATATCCAAGCTTTTCGTCTGGACCGCAGTGATGCAGCAGGTCGAGCGCGGCCGTATCGACCTCGACGCCGACATCAATCGGTATCTCGAGTTCCGCATCCCTCCCAGGTCGGGCTGGCGGGCAATCACCATGCGCGACCTGATGACGCATCGCGCGGGTTTCGAGGATGCGGAACGCGCGTTGATCCGTCACGATCCGACCCGCGTCAGGCCGTTGGGCGAACTCCTTGCCGAACGCGTGCCGGAGCGGATCTATGCGCCCGGCACGGTCACCGCCTATTCTAATTACGGTGCCGCGCTCGCCGCTCATGTCGTCGAGCGGGTCAGCGGGCTCGATTTCGGGACTTATGTCCAGCGCGCCATGTTCGACCCGCTCGGCATGAGGCGATCGTCGTTCGCCCAGCCGCTGCCGACGGCGCTGCGAGCCGATCTGTCCAATGGCTATGCCATCAGCCGCGCTGCGCCTGCGGGTTTCGAGACGATCGACATGGCGCCCGCCGGCGGCCTTTCGGCAACGGGCATCGACATGGCGGCGTTCATGATCGCGCATCTGAACGCGTTCCGTGGCCGCGCCCCACGCTTGCTGTCGCCCGCGACCGAGCGGACGATGCTGACGACCCGCACGCAGAACGGAGCCGGGTTCCCGGCCAATCTGCTCGGCTTCTACGAAGCGCCCGGCACGGGCACGCGGACGGCCATGCACGAGGGCGATACCGATGTGTTCCATAGCCACCTCGGCCTGTTCCTCGATCACGATGTCGGCTTCTTCCTGTCGCTCAACAGCACGGGAACCGGAGAAGATGTGCGTCGCCTGATCGTGCAGGGGTTCCGTGCGCGCTTCATCCCCGACAGCCTGGGCGCGCCGGCCGGTTTGGCATCGCTGTCCGCGACGGACAAGATCCGCCAGGCGCAGGCGCTGGCCGGCAACTATCAATCGACCCGGCGCAGCGTCGACAATCCGACCGAACTGGGCCGGCTGCTGACCCAGTTCAAACTTACGGCACGCCCCGACGGCAGCATCGCCTCGATGACCGGTCTCGACCATCGGCCGGACATCTGGCATCCGGTCGGTCCCTTTCTGTGGCGAATTGCCGATGGCTCGGATTATCTGGCCGCCACCGTAAAGGGCGGCGCAGTCACGGGCTTTCGTATCCGTTCACTGGCGCCGCTGATGGCGTTCGAGCGCGTCGGCGTCTGGAGATCTGCGGCGCTGATCGTGCCCGCGTTGAAGGGTTCGCTCGCGATCCTTTTCGCTGCCGCGCTCGGTTGGCCCCTCGTCGGCCTGTGGCGTCGCTGGCGCCCCGACGGCGGCAATGCGCCGATGCGGTGGCGGGCCGAAGGCCTGTCATGGCTCTCGGGCACGCTGGCGCTGGTCATCGTCACCGCATGGGCCGCATTGCTCGCGGCGATGCTGGCCGGGGCCGTGCCCACCGACGAGCGGCTTGACGGCTGGATCGTCGCGCTGCGCGTCGGCGGCGGGGCGGGACTGGCGTTGGCCTTCCTTGGCGCGGTTGGGGCCACGCCGGCGTTCTCGCTTAGCAAGCGGCCGCTGAGCACCGTCGCCGGTGCCGCCGTTGCCGCAGCCACTCTGGTGACAGTCTATGCCGGTGCGGCGTTCGGCCTGTTCGGCCTCGACCCGTTCTATTGACCGATCAGCGCCACCGGACGATCGCCGCGCCGACGCACGCCGGTGTCGGCGCGCGTGGATCGAGATCGTCCAGGAACCGCGCGATCACGCCGAAGGCGCATTCGGCCTTGGGACCGATGATCTGGACGTGGCCGGTGTCGGTGAACACCATGTCGCGCGCATCGGGCATCGCGGCCGCGATGCGGGCGCCGACGAAGCCCGACTGGGAGGCATCGAACTCTCCGGTCAGGATGAGCTGCGGGACCGCGACCTTGACCTGCTGGCTTTCGATCGGATCGGCCTTGCCCGACGGCCAAACCTGACAAATGTCGACATTGTCGTCGGCATGTTTGAGGAAGGCATCGATGAGCGGCGAGGTTCCGCGTGCCGCGGCATATTCGGCCTTGCTCTCGAAGCTGTTCTCCTCGTTGCAGTCCACCGACCAGGTTTGACCAAAGGCCTGGCGATCACCGGAAGGAAACGACAATTTGGCGGTGTCGATGCCGCTTGCCTCCTTCAACCTCGCGGCGAACGAGGAGGTATCGCCCCGCGCGATCCTGTCCATCATCGCGAGCGCATCGGCCGGCCGGTGATCGAAGGCGGCACCGCGTATCTCCTGGACGGCATAGGAATCGTCGACTCCTTTGACGGGCTGTTTCGCCAGCCGGGCGATTCCGGCGACAAAGCGGTTTTCCAGATCGGGCAGACGCTTGGCACAGGGCGCGGACGCGGCGCAGCGGCGGGCGATCCCGCGCAGAATCCTGTCCACACCGCGTGCGTCGTCCACGGTCTCCTGCTCGGCCGGACTATAGGGGCCGTCGTGGACGATCGCACGCAGATGGTCGGGATAGAGGCGCGCGTAGGTGAATGCCAGACGGCTGCCATAAGAAGCGCCGACGAGGTTGATCTTGTCATAACCCAGGGCAAGCCGGAGCGCCTCGACGTCGCCCGCCGACGTCACGCTGTTATAGGCATCGAGAGCCCGCCCCTGCGCCTTCAGCGTGCCGGCGCACGCCTTGGCCTCGGCCGGGGTATAGCCGGTAACGAGCGACTTCGGCAACGGGCAGTTGAGCGGCGGCGACGACAGACCGACGCCGCGCTGATCGAACAGTATCCACGTCCTACCGCCGAGCAGTCCCGCGACGGCCGCCGTCGGCAGCTTGGCGAACCGCGCCCGTGCATTGTCGTGAGCCGGCACGCCAGGGCCGCCGTGCAACATGATGACCGGATCCGGCGGGGCACCTTTCGGGATCATGATGGTCACGGGGATGGTCAGCAATGCGCTGGCGGGGCTGTCGGGCACTTCCCGGACGTGCAGTTCGCCGCACTGAAAGGCGAGATTGGCGTCGGACCTGAGCGACGCCGGGCACGGCTTGCCGACAAAATCTCCGGCCGCAGCACCCGCGGCGGCTTGAGGCGCGCATGCGAGCATCAGCCCGCTGACGAACGCCATTGCCGATACGCCGGCCTTGACCGGTAGACGTCCCCGAACTGAATCGCGCATTGCCCTTCTCCTGAAATCGGGGGCGGCCGACCGCCCGTCATGAAGCCGTGGTTTCAACCACAGCACCTTTGAAATAAAGTACGGAAGAGGTGCTCCCCCACGGCATCGACTGCCGATCGGCGGCGAAATTCAAGCGCACGCGCGAACGGCGCCGCCATAACATGCCGGACATCCTGAAACTGACGGACACCCTCATGCCCAATGCCGTTCATTCGTCCTCGACCTTGGCCGTCTGGGCCGGGGAGGAACGACCCCTCGCGCTCGGCGCCGCACAGGTTCCCATCGTCCAGAGCGCGCCGTTCGCCTATGGCTCAGTTGATGACTGGCTGGCGGTCGCCAGCGGTCAGGCCGCGGGGCACATCTACAGCCGCAATACCAATCCGACGGTCAAGGTCTTCGAGGAGAAGGTGCGCCAGCTCGAAGGCGCCGAGGCGGCGACCAGCTTCGCGACCGGGATGGCGGCGATATCGAATACCCTGTTCGCGCTGCTGCGCCCGGGCGACCGCGTCGTTTCGATCACCGACAGCTATGGAGGCACCAGCAAGGTCTTTCTCGACCTGCTTCCCCGGATCGGGATCGACGTCGATCTGATCCAGACCGACGATGCCGCCGCGCTCGACGCCGCGATCGCGCAGGGGTGCCGCATGGTCTATCTGGAGACTCCGACCAATCCGACGCTCAAGGTCGTCGACCTGCCACGCGCGATCACCGCGGCGCGCGCCGTCGGCGCCATCACCGTGGTCGACAACACATTCGCCACGCCCGTCAACCAGCGGCCGCTCGCCCTTGGCGCAGACCTGGTGGTGCACAGCGCCACCAAGTTTCTCGGCGGGCATGACGATGCGTTGGGGGGCATCCTCCTGGGTCGCGCCGATCTGGTCGCGGCGGCGTTCGGCTATCGCGAGATCACCGGTGCGACCCTTGGCGCCTTTGCCGCCTACCTCTTGCTCCGCGGCTGCAAGACGCTGCACCTGCGCATCGAGCGTCAGAACGCGACGGCGCTCGCGCTGGCGCACTGGCTCGAGGAGCATGGCGATGTCCGCGCCGTGTTCTATCCGGGTCTCCGTTCGCATCCTGGGCATGACGTCGCGCACGCGCAGATGAGCGGCTTTGGTGGCGTGCTGAGTTTCGCGCTGCACGGCGACTTCGATCGCACCAAGCGGTTTCTCGACGCACTCACCTTCGCCCATCGCGCCGCCAGTCTCGGATCGGTGAACACCTTGGCCGGACTGCCGGCAACGACCAGTCACGTCGAATGCAGCCGGGAAGAACGCGAGCGGCTCGGTATTCCCGAGACATTGGTGCGCTACTCGTGCGGGATCGAAGATGTAGGCGATCTCCGCGAGGACATTCAGCGCGCGCTCGATCAATCACGCTGATGTCCGGCGAGACGCCCGGCCAACACCACGATAGCAAGGAGGAACAGCACGGCTGGCATCGCCGCCGACAGGAGACTGAGACGCCACGCCGCGCTGCTTCCGCGTGCCATCGATGCGGCGAAACCGATCGCGGAGAGGCCTGCTCCGGCGATCCCCGGACCCAGCGCCAGACCAACCTTTTCAGCGGCGGTCCACACGCCCGTATAGGCGCCTTCGCCGAGCAGTCCCTGGTCGGCGGCGCGGCTGGCCAGATGCGCCGCCAGGCTGAAAGGCGCCAGTTGCAATCCGGCAAAGGCAAAACCCATGGCGACGAACACTACGATCGTGCCGTTCACGCCGCTGTTCGTGGCCAGCGGCAATCCGGCCAGGGCCGTGACATCAATCAGGCAGGCGAACGCAAAGCTACGCCAGGCGCCGATCCGCGAGAGGATCCGGCTCCACACCGGCAGCCCCGCAACCGACGTCAGGATCATCGTGCCCAGCAGCGTTCCGGTCCAGGACTGATCCTGCGCGAGCACGTGGACCACGACATAAGGGACGAGCGCGGAAAAAGCGCCGACCGCCGTAAAGGCGACCACATAGGCGATGACGAGGCGGACGAAGGCAGCGTCGCGCGCGATGAGTCGCAAAGAGGGCGGCAACGGATTCGCGTCGACGCTCTCCGCTCGCGGCCGGTCGATTCGCGCGGTGCCGATCACGGTGATTGCCATGGCCAGGGCACTCGCGCTTCCGAGCACCAGGGCCATCAGAAGATAGCCTTCCCGACCGCCTCCCGCCGCAGAGATCAGCGCCGGTGCCGTCCCCGCGCCGGCCAGCACGCCCGCGAGCGCGAAGAATATCCGCCATGCCGTGATGCGCTCACGGTCCGCATCGTCTTCGGCCATCTCCGGAACGAGCGCGGTGTAGGGCACCGCAAAGAGCGAATAGGTCGTGGCGAGGATGAAATAAGCGATGGCGATCCACGCCAGCGTCGCCCCGCCACCGATGCCGCTCGGGACGCCGAACAGGGCAAGAAAGCTCGCCAGCATCCCGAGCAAGCCCGCCAGCATGAACGGCCGTCGTCGCCCCCATGGCGATCGGTGCCGGTCGGACCATCGACCGACCATCGGATCCCACAGAATGGCCCACAATTTGGGCGCGACGATCGCCAAGGCCGCTTCATAGGGCGGGAGGCCGAGCAGGTTGGTTGCGTAGAAAAGAAGCAAGGTGCTGGGAACGGTACTGAAAATACCGGTCGCTATCGATCCTGCTCCATAGGCGGCAACAGTCTTTGCGTCGGCGCTCATTACTGACCTTTTTCAACGACTGGCGAAAGGATGAAATTCTCGATGTCAAGACAGATACTTGTCACGGCCCTCCCGATCTTGTTGATCTGTTCGAGCGCGGCATGCGCTCGTCCCGTCGATGACCGAGCCTTCGGCGCGCTCGAACAAAGACTTCAGGCCGATCTCAACGCGATGACGCGCGAACAGGCGCTTCCCGGCGCGGTTGTCGCCGTGGTTCTCGAAGACGGACGCATGATGAAGCTGGCCTCGGGCTTTGCCGATCAGGAAAACCACGTTCCCATGACGCCCGACACGCGGATCATGTCCGGCAGCATCGGCAAGACCTTCGTTGCCGCGCTGCTGCTCAAACTGGCCGAGGAAGGCCGCTTGTCGCCGGACGACAAGCTCTCCAGATATCTGGGCACGCGCGAGTGGTTCCACCGGCTTCCGAATGCCGATGCGCTCACGCTGCGAATGCTCGCCGGCCATCGGTCCGGTATCGAAAACTATTATGACAACCCGCGCTTCTTCGCATTGCTCGACCAGAAGCGGAAAGCCGATCCCCATATATCGATCACCCGTCAGGAGATCGTCGACTTCGTGCTGGATCGTCCCGCGCTGTCCGCCGCCGGGGAAGGGTATCGCTATTCGGACGTCAATTATCTGCTGCTGGGCGAGGCGATCGAAGCGGCGACGGGGGAAGACTACTATACCCTCATCAAACGCCACTTCCTCGATCCGCTCGCGCTCAATCTGACCGATCCTTCGACGAGCCGCAGATTGCCCGGCCTGGCCGTCGGCTATGCCAAGCATCCCGGACCGCTCGTGCCGAACCTGCGCATGCTCGATGCCACCGGCGCCCTGGTCTACGATCCGTCGGTCGAATTCACCGGCGGGGGACTCGTCACCAATGCCGGCGATCTCGCCCGCTGGGCCAAAGGGCTGTATGGCGGCGCGGTGCTCGAGCCCGACGGACTTCGTCAGATGCTGGCCCGTCCCGCCCGTGTCTCGGACGAGGAAAGGGCGCAGGGCAGCTATTATGGGCTCGGCATGCGAGCGAACCTGCGCCCCGACGGGCAGGTGCTCGCCTATGGCCATGGCGGCTACATCATGGGCTATCAGAGTTCGGTCCGCTATTATCCCGCGGAGCGGATCGCCATCGCGGTCCAACTCAATACCGAGGACGGCATCTGGGATGAAACGCCGCCGGCGAAAGGCGAAACGCGCGCCGATATTCACGCAATCGAGCAACGACTGTTCGACGACGTCTCGCAAGCATTGGCGGATGGACCGCCACCTCAGACCCGACGCGACCGGCGCGCGCCATAGACCGCGTAGATGGCGAGGCCGATTGCGATCCAGATTACCAACCGAGACCAGGTCGCGACCGGAAGCGTCGCAATCAGATAGAGGCATGCAACCACTCCTGCGGCTGGCGTCCATGGATAACCGGGCAAACGGAAAGGGCGCTCGGCCTCGGGCTCGCGTCGGCGCAGGATGATGACGGCGAGGCACACGACGGCGAAGCAGAAGAGCAGACCCATTGAAACGAGCTCGCCGAGAACCTCGATCGGCAACAACCCCGCGACGATGGTCGCCGCGAGCCCGACAACCAGCGTTCCGGCGAACGGCGTGCGGTAAGCGGGGTGAATGTGCCCGAATAGCGGCGGCAGCAGGCCGTCGTTGCTCATCGTCACGAAAATTCGCGTCTGACCGTAAAGGCTGACGAGCACGGCCGACGGCAGACCCAGCACGATGAGGGTGGTGACGGCGAACGCGATGCCGTGGCTGCCGGGCGCATCATATTCGATCGCGAAGACCAGCGGCGAAGGATGGTCGAGCAGGCGGAACGGAACCATCCCGGTCATGACCAGCGTCACCGCGATGTACAACATGGCGCAGATCCAGAAACTCGCCAGCAGCGCGAACGGGATGTCGCGGCCTGGATTGCGCGCCTCTTCCGTCGAGGTCGAGATCACCTCGAAGCCGGTATAGGCGAAGAAAGCCAGCACGGCGCCAGCGAGGATCCCGCCGATGCCGAACCGGCCGGTGCCCTCGGCCGGGGGGACGAACGGCGACCAGTTCCCGGGATCGACATGGGCAATCCCGAACGTAACGAACAGGAGCACGGCGCCAAGCTTGAGGCCGACCATCAGCATGTTGAAGGTCGCCGATTCCCGAACACCACGCAACAGGAACAGCGTACAAAGGGCCACGCACGCCATGGCGGGCAAGTTGACGATGCCGCCCGAGGGGGCGAGAACGAAGTCGGCACCGATGGTGATCGGCGGCGCAAGCAGCGCCGGCGACAGGCGAACCCCGGCATCGGCGATCAGGCTGGCGCAATAGCCCGACCAGCCGACCGCGACCGTCGCGCCGGCGACGAGATAGCCCATCACGAGGCACCAGCCGACGAGCCAGGCGACGAGCCGATTGGTACTGCGCCGGGCGTAGCTGTAGGCGCTGCCCGCGTCGGGCATCATCGCTGCAAGTTCGGCATAGCAGAGCGCGACGATGAGGCACACCACGCCGGCGATCGCGAACGAGATCGAGGCGGCGGGGCCGGCATAAGTGGATGCCATCGTTCCGGAGAGGACCAGCACGCCCGATCCGACCGCGTTGCTGACGCCCAGCATGGTCAGGTGCCAGCGCCCGAGGCTGCGCCGGAGCAAGGGCTCCGGCGGCTCGGCCTGGCTCATGCCGCCGCCGAGACCACGGCGGCCGCGTCGACGCCGCGCTCGCGCGACAGCGCGACCACGTCGTCCCAAACCTTTTCGAAGATCGGAATGCCTTCGCGCGCGCGGCGCTCCTCCTCGCGGTAGCCGCGCTCGCCAGGCATCAGGACTTCGGTGAAGCCCGGCGCGAGCGGCGACGCCTTCGCCTGATCGATCGCCCGATCGACCTTGGCCTTGAATTCGGCCAGGTCGGTGAACTGGGCGATATCGAAAGCCATGACGACCTGCCCGCGTGGCGTCCTCACGCCATCGACGGCAGGCTCGGGCACGGCAAGGTCCAGTGCGCATTTCATGCCGGTGATGGCGCCGGCGAACGCATCAATGATCGACGTGAGCGCGAGGTCTCGATAGCCGCTCATGCGCTGTGCGCCGCCCTTGATGCCCCAGTTGATGTTGTCGGTGCCCCAGCGGGCCGGATCGGTCACGACCCTGCCGTCCGCGTCATAGTAGAGGCCGTCGGGCATTTCGCCGCGCATGAGCTTGTCCTGCGCGTCGAGGCCGCCGGTGTTGTTGGCGGCCATGTCCATCAGAAGCGGATGATGCCGCCCCGCGGGAATGGCCGCCGAGATCAGGCAGTGCCCATACACTGCGCCGGTGCCGCCCCAGGGCGCCACATCCGGGCGCGAGTTGGCGAAGACCCAGCCGACGCAATCATGCTTGAGCGCCTGTCGCGTCGAGTAACCGATCATCATCCAGTCGGGGCTATTGCGGACCGCGACCGTGTAGACGCCCGATTGCTTGGCTCGCTCGCAGGCGATCTCCATCGCCCGCTTGGCCACCAGCGCGCCCATCGCGCCACCGGCGTCGAGCACCGCCATCGCCGGCGTTTCCTTGATGAATTGCATCTCGGCCCCCCACACCGTGGTGCCGTCGGTAAAGCGCTGGAACCAGTGATAGCCCAGATGCTCGAGCCCCTGCATGAGGTTCCCGCGCAGCTCGGCCAATACGCTATGCTCGACCCAGGCCGCCTTCTCGGCCGGGTTCATGGGAAAGGTGTCGGCCAGCGCGTCGAACAACGCCGTGAGCTGACCCACCGAAAGGATGATCGAATTGCCTTCGTATCGCACTGCTAAGTCCTTCCGTTGATCCTGCGGAGGAAGCGGCCGAAGCGCGCCAGCCCCTCCTGGAGTTGCTTGCGTTCGCCGCCGATCCCGACGCGCAGATGCCCGTCCAGGCCGAAACAGTCGCCCGCCACGATGAACACGCTTTCCGTTTCGCGCAGTCGCCGCGACAACTCGGTCGAGTTGATCGGCTGGGGGTAGCGGAGGAAGATCATGCCGCCGGCCTCGGGTGTGACATGGTCGAGACCGAGGTCGGCGGCGCGCGCCCAGTCGTCAAAGGCCGAAAGGTTTCCGGTGAGGATCGCGCGCGACCGATCGAGCACGCCCTGCCGGCTTTCGGGGCGCAGCAGCCGTTCGCCCAGGAACTGGCATAAGGGCGATGTGCCGATGGTGGTGTAATCCTGCCGGCGCATGCATTCGTACACGAAGGCCGGCGGGGCGACCAGCCAGCCGAGCCTGAGCCCGGCATGGGCGATCGACTTGGAGGTGCTGGCCGTGACCACGATCCGATCGGACAGGCCCCAGAAGCTCGGTGTTTCCGGCCGTGTCCCTATTTCGGCGCCCCGATAGATTTCGTCCACGTGGAGCCAGGCGCCGGCCGCCTCCACCAGATCGACCAGCCTCCTCATGTCGTCGAGCGCCATGACCTTGCCGGTGGGATTGTGGGGATTTACGATGGAAACGAGCCTGGCGCCGTCGGCGAGCAACCGGCCGACCTCGTCGAAGTCGAGCCGCCATCCCAGTTCCGGGCGCAGCGGCAGGTGAAACGGCTCGGCGCCGAACGCGCGCGCCGCGCCGTCGAGCTGCATGAAATTCGGCGTCATGAAGCCAAAGCGGTCGCCCGTCTCGAGCAGGGTCCAGGCGGTGATGAAATTGGCCTCCGACGCGCCCGTGGTCACGAGGACATTGTCGGCGGTGGCGGCTGGATACCAGCTGGCGATTGCCTCGCGCAGCGCCGGCATGCCCTCGGTGTGACCATAGTTGATCGGCAGGGAGAGGAAGGCGTCGAGATCGTCGGGGGCCAGCAACTGCCGGATCGTCTGGGGGTGCACGCCGCTTTCGGTCAGATTGAGTTCGACGGAGTTCTCGTGCTCCGACTGGTTGCGTTCGAGCAGGAACGTATCGATCCTCATCGGCCGTTGTCCAGCGCCGCAGAGACGGCCTTGGCGATCGCGATGTCCTGCACCGCGACGCCGGTCAGGTCGGCCAGGGTGATTTGCGCCGGATCGGTGCGCCCGGCAGCCGTGCCGGCGATGACATGCCCCAGTTCGACGACGTCGTCCGCCGTGCGTGTGCCCGCCTCGATCGCGTGCCGCAGTTCCCCCCGCGTGCGGCATTGGGCGATGCTGTCGGCCACATAGCGATCGACGGCGCCGAGCAAGGCGGGATCGACTTCGTTCTTGGTCTCGGTGTCCGAACCCATGGCGATGATGTGCGTGCCGGGCGCCACATCCGCTCGCCGCAGCAGCGGTCGTTCGGTAGCCGTGGTCGTGATGATGAGCCGCGACGCCAGCGTCGCATCCGCAACGGTGCGCGCCGGAATCACGTCGAAGCCTTTGGCGCTCATATCATCGGCATAATCCTGAACGGCATCCTGGCGCCGACCCCAGACGGCGACACGCCGGCACCCCGTGACGCGCGCGCAGGCTTCGGCCTGCATACGGGCCTGCAGCCCCGTGCCCAGCACGGCGATCTGGTCCACGTCCGCTGGCGCCAGCCACTTCGCCGCGACCGCGCCTGCCAGAGCGGTGCGAACGTTCGTGAGATGCCCCTCGTCCAGCAGCACCGTTTGGAGCAGGCCGGTGGTCGCGGAAAACAGGAGCATGAGGCCCGAATTGCCGGGAAGACCGAGGCGGGCGTTCGCATAAAAGCCTGTCGCGACCTTGATGACGAACACGGCGTCGCCCAGCAGATAGCCATATTTGATGTGCGCGTCGCCACGCGGATCGTCGAACAGGAGTTCGCCAACGGGCGGGACGACGGCCTTGCCAGCCGAATAGGCCACGAACCCGGCTTCAATCGCCGGGACGAGATCGAGAGCCGGCAATACCGCGCTGAGTTCGTCGAGCGAGACGATTCGCGCTGCGGAAACGGCCCCGTAGCGGTCCTGCTCGACGGACGAATGCCTGCTCGTCACTTGCACACCTCGATCATCATTATTGTGCAACAATATTGGAGAGACTGACTTTGCGCAAGGATGACGACATGTCGTGTCCCGACGGCCGCTTACCGGCCTACCCGCAGCGTCACGCCAAAGGTGCGCGGCTCGTTCAGGATGATCTGGCGCTGTCCCACGAACGGGTTGTCATACTGGTCGAACAGACGGACGGGATAAGTGAGGTTGGTCAGGTTCTTCACCCATGCGGCGACCGACCAATCCGCTCCCGATGGCGAAAAGGTTGCCCTGAGGCCGATCGGCTGCACGGGCCGCACCCGGCTTTGCGCCAGATTGGAATTGCTCAGATAGACCCGTCCGCGCAGAACGATGTCGCCCAGAACGGTGAGGCTGGCACCGTCCGGCAGCGGAATCCTGTAGGAGGCATTCGCATTTCCGGTATACGCCGGCGCATAGGCGATGAATCCAAGCCGCCGGCCATCGGGGAGCGAGCCGCGATCGAAGCGCGCGTCCTGAGCGGCGAAATTGGCACCCAGCTCCAAGCCCTTGAACGGAACGGCCCGGACCTCGATCTCGGCGCCCCTGCTCGTCGCAGCGCCGCCATTGGTAATGATCGGGTCGTAAAACGTGGTTGCCGGATTGTCCTGCGTGATCTGGATCGACGACCATTTGGTGAGATAGGCGGCGGCGTTGACGACAAGCCGCGAGCCCAGCCAGCTGGATTTGAAGCCCAGTTCATAGTTCCACAATTTCTCGGGGCCGAACGAGATGCCGTCGGCACTCCCCAGCCCGTCATTGAACCCGCCGCTCTTGAAGCCCTTGCTGACGGTGAGATAGCCGAGCGCATCAGGCGTGAACCGGTAGCGCGCGCTGAAGCTGGGCGTGAACTGCGGATAGGCGACCCGCCCCTTGAGGCCGAACGAGCCGCCCAGCAGTCCAAGGGGATCGAACTGGGCGTAGGCGATCTTTTTGCGATCGCGGGTGTAGCGCCCGCCCGCGGTGATATCGAGCCTGTCGCCGAGCTTCAGCGTGGCGCTGGCGAAGCCGGCGATGCTGGCGACCTTCACGAGCCCGTCGGACCCGGTGCGTAACCCGCCGAGAGTCGCATCGCCGAGGAAAGCGGCAAGGTCGGTGCCCAGATCGATATAGCTCAGATTGGTCGAGCGCTGGTCGAAGACATAAAGGCCCGCCACCCAGTTGAGCGGACCCTCCGACCCGTCGACGCGCAGCTCATTCGACCATCGTGTCATTCGTTCCGGGTCGCCGTCGTAAACGAGCGATAGCGGCGAGCGATCGGTGTCGGTGCGGCTGAAATAGGCATGATGGTGCCAGGCGAGGATGTTGGTGACGTTGAACATGCCGATCCTCGTCCTGAACACGACGGACAAATCATATGCATTGAGTGTTTCCCGCGTCAGGATGTCCGACTGGACGCGCCGGTCGAACGGATCGGCGTTGCGCGGCAGGCCGAGCGCATCGAGCAGGCCGGCCGTCAGCGCAGCATCGTTATACTCCAGCGTTTCAAACACCAGCGGCCGATCGTTGACGCGCTGATAGGCACCGGTGAGCGTCAGGCTGCTCTCGGGCCCGAACTGCGCCAACACCTGCCCGCGTACGGACCATTGACCCTGCGTATCGACAGGGCGGCGCAGCGTTTCGTTGTCGGCGATGCCGCCCCGCTCGAAGCCCGAGGCGGTGAGCTTGAAGAGCAGCCGGTCCGTCATGATCGGGCCCGAGATAGACGCGCCGCCGCGCAGGTAATCGTAATTCCCCGCCTCGGCCATGGCTGACACCTCGAACCGTTCGCTCGGCTTCTTCGTCGTAAGATTGATGACGCCGCCGATCGTGTTCCGCCCGAAGAGCGTGCCCTGCGGTCCCCGAAGAATCTCGACGCGGTCGATGTCGTAGAGATCGAGGTTTACGCCGACGCCCTGGCCGTAATAGACGTCGTCGACATAGTAGCCGATCGCCGGATCGGCGGCGGCGGAGTCCGCGTCGCTGACGACCCCGCGCAACGACGTGGGCGAGAGCTTGCGATCCCTGAAACTGCCATACTGCAGCCCCGGTGTCCGCTGTGCCAGCTCGGCAACGCTGTTATAGCCCGATCGACTGATCGATTCCGAACTGAACGCGGTGATCGACAACGGCGTGTCCTGGAGGCGCTCGCGCACGCGCCGCGCGGTGACGACGATCTGCTCCACCTGATCGGGCGGCGCGCCGTCGTCTGCGGCTGCCGCCGGCACGGGCGCCGTTTGGCCCCGCGCAAGCGCCGAGCCGCCCCACAAGCTCGTCATCATCAGGACGACTGCGTGCGACCGCCGCATCATCATTGAAGACATGACGCCCCCGACTTCTTTGACGATGAATGGATGCTGCGCGGCTCCGCCAGCGCGCGACGACGCAGCTCGATCTTGTCGATCTTGCCGATCGGCAGCAGGGGCATTTCCGCGACGATGTGGAATGCCTTGGGAATCTTGAAATTGGCGAGGCGGTCGCGGCACCAGCGTTCCAGTTCTGCGGCGTCGGCGTGCATCCCGTGGAGCGGGTCGAGCATGACGAACGCCACGCCCACCTCGCCCCACAGATCGTCCGGTCGCGAGACCACGGCGGACACCATCACCGCCCGATGCGTTTCGAGCACGGCCTCGATCTCGCGCGGGTACACATTGTATCCGCCCGATTTATACATCTCCTTGAGGCGCCCGATCAGCCGGTAGTGCCCGTCGGCGGCGCGCTCGGCCAGATCGCCGGTGCGGAAATAGCCGCCTGGCGTCAACGCATCGCGGCGTACGGCGTCCCGATCCCAGTAGCCGAGGAAAATCTGGGGTGAGCGCACCGCGACCTCGCCTGGGCATCCATCGGGGACAACGGCTCCATCGGCGTCGAGCAACTGGATGTCGACACCGGGAAAGGCCGTGCCGGTCGAGCGGAGCAGCGTCGGCCGGTCCCGCGTCGGCGCCAGGGCGGTGATGGCGCTCGTCGTTTCCGTCATCCCGTAATTGGTGGCGAGCGGAACCCCGATGGCCAGCAGCCGGTCGAGCAGATCCTCCGGGAGCGGCGCGCCTTCCCAAACGATGAGCTGAAGCGACGAGAGATCGACGGCGGACAGTTCGGGCTGGGCGAGTTGCAGGGCGAAGACGCTCGGTATCGATCCCCAGATGGTCAGACGTTCGCTTTCAATCATGCGCAGCGCCGCGAGAGGATCGAACTGCTCGATGAAGTGAACCTCGCCGCCCGCGAGCAGCGCCGGCATCGTCACATCGACGAGGGAACCGATATGGTTGATCGGCAGGAAGTTCTGAACGCGCTGGGGCGAGACCGGCCAGAGTTCGTTCTGCGTCCGCGCGAAGCCCAGGATGCCCTCATGATGAAGCACGGCGCCCTTGGGCGCGCCGGTGGAGCCGGAGGTGTAGACGATGAGGCAGGGATCACGGCCACCCACAGCCGCCCGGCGGCTCGCGAGCGCCTCGTCAGAGACACCGAGCCCGAGATCGAGAAAGGACCGGAGCGGGGTCGCCGCGGCGAGCGGCGCGTCGTCCAGCGTCACGACCTGCTCGATGCCGGGGATCGCGGCCAGCGCCGCCACGTCATCGCCGAAATGGCGCTTGCCGATCTCCGTACGCGCGAAGAGCAGGCGCGGCCGGCAATCCGTGACGACATGGGCAAGTTCGCGCAACTGATAGCGCGGGTTCAGGCCAACCCACAACGCGCCGATCGACGCAACCGCCAGGAAGTTGACCACGAAGCTGGGATGGGGCGTCTGGAGCATCGCGACACGGTCGCCCATGCCGATCCCCGCGCCGATCAGGGCGCGTGCGAGGCTATCGACCCGATCACGGAGCGCACCGTAGCTCAGGCGCTCGGTGCCGAGGGCGAGCGCCGTAGCGTGCGCATCGGCCTCGACATGGACGTCGAGCGGCGTATCGACCCGCTCCCGCAATCCCGATCTGCTCATGCCGACGCCGGAATCCAGATCGCCAGCCATTGCGCGACGAGCGCGGGACGCGTTTGGCCGCGTATCTCGATCGTGCAGTCGAACGTCGCGACGTGCCGTCCCTTCTCGTCGATCCGGGTTTCGCGATGACTGAAATGCCCCCGCACGTGGCTGCCGACCGGCACGACCTGGACCAGCCGAAGCCGGTCGAAGCCGTAGTTGAGGAAATATCCGTGGCGCGCAGGGTCTGGCGACAATGCGGTGGCGCGCCCTTGCGCATCGTGCATCAGATGCGAGAGCAGCGCTATGGTCAGGAATCCGAAGGCGATCGTTCCGCCAAAGGGACTGTTGGCGGCCGCCCATTCGGGGTCGATGTGCATCGGGTCGGGATCCAGCGTGTTCCGGCCGAAACAGTCGATCATCGATTGGGTGATCTCAACCCAGCCTGACACTGCCTCGCGGAGCGTCGGCGGCATGAGCGGCGCCTGCTCCACCACCTCAGAACCGCGCTTCCGCGCCGACCTGGAAGCGTCGACCCAGCCGGTCATATTGCCCCACGATGCTGTTCGCGAAGGCCACCCGATCCTGACCGACGACCGGCGGCGAGCGGTCGAACATGTTATAGACCGAGAAGTTGATCGACATCCGCTCCGTCACGTCGATCTTGCCCGACAGATCGAAATAATGGACCGTGGGGATCCGCTTTACCGCGAGCCGCTGCGCCGCGACCGGGTCGCTGACCGTCAGCCGATCGGTCGTCGCCCCCAGCCACTGCCAGCCGAGTTCCAGGCCGAGCGGCCCGGTCTGCCACGCCACGCGCGTGTAGCTGGACCAGCGCGGCGCGGCGGGTAGGCACCCCTCGCCATAATGCCCGACGCAATCATAGCCGGTGGAGGGCTGCGCAGGCACCGGCAGCGTCCGAGCCGTCAGCAGCACCGTCGCCGAACTGTTGATCGAAAGCGGCCCGCGCCCGAACGGACCCCGAACGGGCGTGCTGTAGTTCACCGCCAGATCGATGCCCCGGCGCAGCAGCGTCCCGGTATTGCGATAGTCGTCCTTGATCAGCGTGATGAATCCGCTCGCGGGATCGCGCTCCACCGCGCCGCACGCGCTCTGCACCGCCGAGGCATAGCATTGGTTGAACAGCGAGGAGATACCGAACATGTCGATACTATCGCGCAATTTGATCGCGTAGAAATCGACTGACGCGGTCAGGTTGGGGATCGGCAACGCGTCGAACACGGCGCCGATGGTAAAGCTCCGCGCAGTCTCCGACTTCAGCTTTGGATCGCCGAAGCTGCGATAGGTAAGGACATAGAAGGGGTCGCTGGAATCTTGATCGGCAAGGGCGGCCGGAAAACCCTGCGCGAGGCAACCGGCGCGCAGCGTACCCGTCAGCGGACCGCCATTGAAACAGGGATCACCGGAAAACTGTCCGCGTGCGACGTCGCCGACGGAGAGTTCCGCCACATTGGGCTGGCGAATCGCGCGCTGGAAACCGCCGCGGAACTTGACCTGGATGATCGGCGACCATTCGGCGAGCGCCTTGTAAGTCCAGGAACTGCCCCGATCGAACTGCCTTGTGTAGCGCAAGCCGCCTTCGAGACTGAAAAGCTGCGCCAGCGGGACGTTCTTGAGCAGCGGCAGATTGATCTCGGCATATCCTTCCAGCGTTCTCAGCCCGCTGCCGTTGCGCGCGTAGGCGCCGACGGTCGTCGCGCCGTCGAGGAGGTTCTGGCCGGGCGATTCGCCGCCGGTGATTTTGCGATACTCGATGCCCAGCGCGCCCCCTGCCTTCCCGCCCGGCAAGGCGAACAGGGTGCCCGTTGCGTTAGCGGACACGATGCCCTCGTCGTTGCGCCCGCGCAGTCTGCCCTCGTCGCGGATGTATGCGGCTGCGGCGGACGAAATGCGGTCCGGCCCGAACACATCGATCGGCACGCACCCGACATTGCCCGATCGGCACCGCGCCGCGCCGACGACATCGACCGCGTCCAGAGCGTCGAACAGCCGGTCGTACGAGATGGCGTTCCGGAATGCGGTGGTGAAGCGCGAGCGCTGATATTCGCCATAGGCATCGAGAGTCCAGTCCGCGAACAGGCCGGTGGTGAACCCGAGAACGCCCCGCCAGCTTGTGCGATCAACGGCCGTGATGCTCGGCCCCACTTCGTTGAACCGCCGCCCGAAGACGTCGAACGAAAATTGGCCCTGGGCATCGGCCAAGGTCGCGGCAACGGCGGCCGTGCGCGGGCGAAGGAAGGGGTTTTCGAGACTGAACGGAACGCCGGAGAGGTCGATCGCCTCGGCGGCGAGGTCGGTCCGACTGCGCTGGTTGATATATTGCCATTCGGCATAGATCGAAAGGTCGGTTGCCACGTCGTATCTGGCGCCGCCGCTGACATTGATCTGGCGCGCGCCCTGCTGGACGTTGGCGAAGATACTGTCATCGAAATAGGACGATGCGCCGATCAGATTCGGAGCGCCCCCGGCATCGAACAATTCGCCATCCCGTCCGAAGCGGGCGAGATCGCCGGCCGCGCTCACGCCGATCGTTCCCGAGCCGTCGTCGATGTTGGGAAAGGCCAGCAGCGGGACCAGCGACCCGCCGGAATTGACGACGTAAGGCGATGCGAAGGAACGATCGCGCGCCGTGATCCGACTCGTCCTGTCGTAGGACACGTGGAGGTAAACAGACCCCTTGCCTCCGGCGAATCCGGTGCCGGCGGTGGCGGATAGCCGGCTGCCGGTGCCCTCGCCACGGTCGGTGACGCCGGTCTGCGCATTGAGCCGCAAGCCTCGGAACTGGTCGTCGAGAATGAAGTTGACGACGCCGCCGATCGCGTCCGAACCGTAGGTGGCCGATGCGCCGCCGGTCACCACGTCCACACGCTTGATCAATTCCGGTGGAATGCTCGCGACATCGACGCCGCCCAGGATGAGGGTCGAGATGTAGCGCCGCCCGTTGACGAGCACCAATGTGCGCGATTGGCCAAGGCCTCGAAGATTGATGAATGATCCTGGGAATGCCGATTGACTGGCGCCGGGGCTGCGATCGGGCGTGACCGCCGGAAAGCGGTTCAGAACCTGAACGACATTGGTCTCGCCGCGCTGGAATTCGGCGGCGTCGATCGCGATCAGGGGGCTCGCCGACTCCATGTCGGGCCGCTTGATCCGCGATCCCGTGACAACGATCTCGTCAATGTCGATCTGTTCGTTGTCACCGGCGTCGCGCGACTGCGCATAAGCCGGCCCTGCGCACAACACCACGCCGGCAAGGATCAAAGCTCTGGTGTCCCGCATGCTGTCCCCCCCCCTGTCCCTTCCGGCGGACGATAGTCCACGTCGCAATTTTGTGCAACAATCTTTGAAAGTGTTTGCCTGTCGGCTGCGGTGCCCGCTCTTGAGACCGTCCTGGTGTCGAGATTTTTGCCGATGCCGGGCATCACGGACGCGATGCCCGCAGGCGCTCGCCGATCGTGCCTGCGGGTCGCGTCTCTCCAATCGGCGCAGACCGTGCGAGCGTGCGATAAGGCGACACGGCGCGCATCAGGCCGGCACCCGTTCATGGTCAGCCCCCCGCCCTCTCCGGGTCCACTGCTCCAGCAACATCGAAAGGCGAGGCGCCCGACGCTCGATCAGCTCGTGGCGGCCTCGGGAGTCCCGCGATCCATGATGTCGCAAATCGAGCGGGGCGAGGCGAGGCCAACCCAACCATTTCGACGCTGTGGAACGTCACCCGCGCGCTCAATCTCGATCTGTCCGATCTGATCGGCGGCGCGGCATCGCTCGGAAATGTCTTGGACGTCGTGCCCGCACATTCCACTCCGGAAATCAGGATCGGCGACGGCAAATGCGTGCTGCGTATCCTCAGCCCCGTACACACGGCGGGATCGACCAAATGGTATCTGCTCCAGATGGCGCCTGGCGACGAACTGCGATCCGATCCGCACGTACGCGGCACCCGCGAAAATCTTAACATCCTGGACGGACGGTCGGCAGTGACGAGCGCCACGGGCATTGCCGAGGTATCGACGCTCGGCCGCATCTTCGCCGATCTGGTGGAGCGCACCGCCGCATCAGGGGCAGGACTTATCCTCGACATCGACGACCTGCGCGATCCGCTCCAGATGCGCTGGCAGCGAGCCGCGGTTGGCCTTGCGGAGGCGCTCACCGTCGGCTTTCGTGACCACCGCCTCGCTGGCAGCGCGGGCCTTGCCGAGCGCCGTCTCGATATCGTCCAGGCAGAGTTCGAGTTGGTCGGGATCGCGCTGCTCGGACTTGCGGCCGAACCGGTGCCGCATGAACGCATCAATGATCGACTGAAACAGCTCAATCTCTGCGGCGGACTCGCCCTTGACGACCATCGCACTTGCTCCGGGTCCGATCATCGGGTGGCCCGGCGTGCTTCGATCACAGCGGCAATCACCCCGGCATCGGCGCCGCGGCTGATCTTCACCGCCACCCCGTCAACCTCCAGTTCCACCGCGCCGCCGCCGCTTCTTCGGCCGCTGGATCACAGCTGCTGGCCCGTCTGCCGGAGCAAGGTCGACGACGGCGGGGGCGAACGCCGGCACGGCCACCCCCTGGCTCGCCATCTGCCGGCGCCAGGTGAACAGCGGCGACGGCCAAAGCTGCGCTTACTGCATTGTTCATCCGCGACACAATGGATCCGCTTCCGCTCTTTGATATGCGCCGTCAGTAGAGTTGACCAGCGACAGGCAACCGCAACGGTGCAGGGCATGGTCATCCGGTGAGCGCGGACCATCCGACACACCAAGGCAGCCGTCATTGGGGAATCTCTGACGGCATGGGTGGAAATCGATCAGGTCTTATTGATGCCATTACAATATCTTGTCAGATCATCCACGCTCCCGTAGGGGTCACCACATCGCGCCTTTGCCGAAGGCACAGCCGCCCTGGACCTTGATCGGTTCGGGTGGACTCGCCTGAACCATGGATCAAGGCATCGACGGTGGAAGAGAGCCTGATTCACGTCCTGGGCTGAAGCGCGACGCGCCGCAGCCTCCAACGATCAGGCTCTATCCCACGAACGCGCGCTCGATCACATAGTCGCCGGGGTGCGCGTTGGCGCCTTCCTGGAAGCCGAGCGCGTCGAGCCGGTGGGCCAGATCGCGGATCATCGTCATGCTGCCGCACAGCATCACGCGGTCGATCGCCGGATCGAGCCGGGGCGTGTCGGCGAGCGCGCCGGTGAACAGCGCCCCGCCCTCGATCAGCGGCCAGATGCGCGCGGTGGTGCGGAACGGCTCGCGCGTCACCGTCGGCACATAGCTGAGCTGGCGCGCCGCCAGATCGCCGACCAGCGGATCGTCGGCCAGCCGCCCCTCCAGCATCGTGTCATAGGCCAGGTCGGAGACCTGCCGCACCGAATGGACGATCACGATCTGCTCGAACCTGTCATAGGTGTCGGGATCGCGCACGATCGACATCCAGGGGGCGAGGCCGGTGCCGGTCGCGAGCAGGAACAGCCGCCGGCCGGGCCGCAGCGCGTCGATCACCAGCGTGCCCGTGGGCTTCTGCCCCAGATAGACCTGGTCGCCGGGCACGATCGTCTGCAGGCGCGAGGTGAGCGGCCCGTCGGGCACCTTGATCGAGAGGAATTCCAGCTCGTCCGAATAGGTCGGCGAGGCCATCGAATAGGCGCGCAGCAGCGGCCGGCCCTTGTCCCCCGGCAGCCCCAGCATGACGAACTCGCCCGAGCGGAAGCGGAAGCTCGGCGGGCGGGTCAGGGTGAAGCTGAACAGGAAATCGTTCCAGTGATGCACCGACAGCACCGTCTGGGCCGTGACGCCGGCCGCCTCCGGCAGAGTCCCTCGTTCGACATCGGAAGCCATATCCATCGCGCTGTTCAATCCTTTCTGCATCGCCGGGCGACCGGGGGCTGGCCGTGGGGCGGCGAGGCGATCGGGTCAAGCGACTTTATCTTGGGCGCCCGGTAGCCGCTCCATCGCGGCGGCCGGCGGCCGGGCGCGGTTCAGGCGCGATGATCGGCGATGATCTCGCCAGCGGCGGCGAGTTCCGCCTCATGCGCCGCCTCGCGCCACGGCTCGGCCAGCGCGGCCGCTTCCCACTGGCGCATCGCGGGATGGTCGATCATCCGCTCGACCCACGCCCGGCCCGCCGCCCCGACATCGAGGCCATAGGTCCGCACGCGGAACGCGACCGGCGCGTAGAAGGCATCGGCGGCGGTGAAGGCGCCGCCCGCCAGCCACGGCCCGCCAAAGCGCGCCAGCCCCTCGCCCCACAACTCGGCGAGGCGGGCGACATCGCGCGCGAGCGCCGGGCGCATCGGCCGCGGCTTCACCCGCACGCCGACATTCATCGTGCAGTCGCCGCGCAACGCCGCGAAGCCGCCATGCATTTCGGTCACCGCGCATTGCGCCCAGGCGCGCGCGGCGGGATCGAGCGGCCAGACGCCCGCGTGCCGGTCCGCCAGGTAGAGCGTGATGCCGAGGGAATCCCATACCGTCCGCTCGCCGTCGATCAGCACGGGCACCTGCCCCGTCGGCGAAAAGGCGCGGAACGCCTCGTGATTGTCGTCGCTGGCGAACAGTTCGATCCGGTCCTCGAACGCCAGGCCGAGCGCGCGCATCAGCACCCAGGGGCGCAGCGACCAGCTCGAATAGTTCCGGTTGGCGGTGATGAGCTGATAGGCCATCGGACGCCGGTCAGCTCACATAATGGGCGGTCGTCTTGGCCGCGACCTCCTCGGCGGTAACGCCCGGCGCGGTTTCGACCAGCCGGAACGGGCTGTCATGATCGGGACGCTGGAACACGGCGAGGTCGGTGACAATCATGTCGACCACGTTGCGCCCGGTGAGCGGCAGCGTGCAGGCGGGGATGAACTTGGGGCTGCCGTCCTTGGCATTGTGCTCCATCACGACGATGATCTTCTTGACCCCCGCGACGAGGTCCATGGCCCCGCCCATCCCCTTTATCATCTTGCCGGGGATCATCCAGTTGGCGATGTCGCCGTTTTCCGCCACTTCCATCGCGCCGAGCACGGTGAGGTCGATATGCCCACCGCGGATCATCGCGAAGGATTGCGCGCTGTCGAAATAGGCCGAATGCGGCAGTTCGCTGATCGTCTGCTTGCCGGCGTTCACGAGATCGGGATCGACCTCGTCCTCATAGGGAAAGGGGCCGATGCCGAGCATCCCGTTCTCGCTCTGCAGCGTGACCGTCATGCCGGGCGGGATGTGATTGGCGACCAGCGTCGGGATGCCGATGCCCAGGTTGACGTAATAGCCGTCCTTGAGCTCGCGCGCGGCGCGCGCGGCCATGTCGTCACGGGTCCAGGGCATCAGGCGTTCTCCCGCTGGCGAACGGTGCGAAACTCGATCTTCTTGTCATAGGGCGCGCCCACGATCATCCGCTGGACATAGACGCCGGGCAGGTGGATCGCGTCGGGATCGAGAGTGCCGGTCGGCACCACCTCCTCCACCTCGACGACGCAGACCTTGCCGCAGGTCGCGGCGGGGACGTTGAAATTGCGCGCGGTCTTGCGGAAGACGGTGTTGCCCGTCGCGTCCGCCTTCCACGCCTTGACGATGGCGAGATCGGCGAAAATGCCACGTTCGAGGATATAGTCCTGCCCGTCGAACTGCTTCAATTCCTTGCCCTCGGCCACCAGCGTGCCCACGCCCGTTCTGGTGTAGAAGCCGGGGACACCCGCGCCGCCCGCGCGCATCCGCTCGGCGAGCGTGCCCTGGGGGGTGAACTCGACCTCCAGCTCGCCGGCGAGATATTGCCGCTCGAACTCCTTGTTCTCGCCGACATAGGAGGAGATCATCTTGCGCACCTGCCGCGTGCGCAGCAGCTTGCCGATGCCCTCATTGTCGATCCCGGCATTGTTGGACACGAAGGTGAGGTTCTTGACACCGCTGTCGCGGATCGCGTCGATCAGCCGCTCGGGGATGCCGCACAATCCAAAGCCGCCCGAAGCGATCAGCATTCCGTCAAAGAGCAGCCCGTCGAGCGCGCCCGCCGCGTCGGGATAGAGCTTGTCGGCCATTCAAAATCCTTCGCTGCACCGTGGACGATGGCGCCGCGCATAATCTCATTGCGGCCGTAAGGTCAAATCTGCTGCCATAAAAGAAGGGCCGCTCCTCACCGGAGCGGCCCCTCGCCTGTCGCCGTGCGGTGAGCGCGCGTCAGATGTCGTCGCCGAGCGCGCCCTTGATCGCGCCCTTGACCTTCTGGCCCTTGCCCTTGAGCTGCTGGCCCTGGCCTTCCGCGGCGAGGTCGGCGTCGCCGGTGCGACGGCCCTGCGCTTCCTTGCCCTTGCCGATCGCGTCGTTGACGGCGCCCTTCGCCTTGTCGATGAGTTCGCCCATGATGGTTCCTTCCTCGATGCCCGCGCCCGAGGCAAGAACCGATGGTTTCGTCTGCGGTTCCGCTAAACCCGCAGCCGCACCCGTGCGAGAAGGTTGTCGCGCATGATGTTAAAGCCACCAGCGTGCCCCCGCGCAGGCGGGGTCGATGGCCTGATGCGAGCGTCGACCGTCCCATGGGCTCCCGCTTTCGCGGGAGAACACGCAGTCCTAAATCAGCCCCGCCAGCGGGCTTGACGGGTCGGCGTACATCCGCCGCCCCATCCGCCCGGCGAGATAGGCGAGCCGGCCGCTCTCGACCGCCAGTTTCATCGCGCGCGCCATCATGATCGGGTCGCGCGCCTCGGCGATGGCGGTGTTCATGAGGACGCCGGTGCAGCCCAGCTCCATCGCCACCGCCGCGTCGGAAGCGGTGCCCACGCCGGCGTCGACCAGCACCGGCAGTGTCGTCCCCTCGACGATGAGGCGGATCGTCACGCGGTTCTGGATGCCGAGGCCCGAGCCGATCGGCGCGCCCAAGGGCATGATCGCCACCGCGCCGGCATCCTCCAGCCGCCTGGCGGCGATGGGATCGTCGACGCAATAGACCATCGGCTTGAAGCCCTCCTTCGCGAGCACCTCGGTCGCGCGGATCGTCTCGACCATGTCGGGATAGAGCGTGCGCGCCTCGCCCAGCACCTCGAGCTTGACGAGATCCCAGCCGCCGGCCTCGCGCGCGAGGCGCAGCGTGCGGATCGCCTCCTCGGCGGTGAAGCAGCCGGCGGTGTTGGGCAGGTAGGTGACCTTCTTCGGGTCGATATGGTCGGTCAGCATCGGCGCCTTGGGATCGGACACGTTGACGCGCCGCACCGCCACCGTGACGATCTCCGCCCCCGACGCCTCGACGGCCGCCGCATTCTGCGCGAAGTCCTTGTACTTGCCCGTCCCGACGATGAGCCGCGAGGTGAAGCGGTGTCCGGCGACGGACCAGCTGTCGGCCGCCAGCGTCCCGGCATGATCGCCCCCGCCGACGAAATGCACGATCTCCAGCTCGTCGCCATCCTCGACCCGCACCTCTCCCAGCGTCGAGCGGGGCACGACCTCCAGATTGCGCTCGACCGCGACCTTTTCGGGCACCAGTCCCAGCTCGTTCGCCAGTTCGGCGAGCGTCAGCCCGGCGCGCACGCGGCGGTGCTCGCCATTGACATGGATGCTGATCGTGCCGTCGCTGTGCATGGGCTTCCCTTGCCTTGGTCCGTGACTGCCATATAGGTACCCCGATCGGGACAGGGCAACCGCCAGCGGCAGGATGGGGCACAAGTGAGCGAGACACGCAGGATCTTCGTCCTCAACGGGCCGAACCTCAACCTGCTCGGCACGCGCGAGCCGGAGGTCTATGGCTATGACACGCTCGACGACATTGCCGAGCGGATGGAGGATGTCGCGCGGCGCGCGCATGTCGAGATCGACTTCCGCCAGTCGAACCATGAGGGCCACCTCATCGACTGGCTGCACGAGGCGCAGGCGGAGGGCGCGCAGTGCGTCATCCTCAACCCCGGCGGGCTCACGCACACGTCGGTCGCGCTGCACGACGCGATCAGGGCGGTTACGGTGCCGGTGATCGAGGTGCACCTCTCCAACCCGCACAAGCGCGAACCCTTCCGCCACCGGAGCTATGTCGCGCAGGCGGCGAAGGGAACGATCGCGGGCTTCGGTGCGCTCTCCTACCTCCTCGCGCTCGAGGCGGCGCTGGAGCTTTAGCGTTACTTCACCGCGCCATATCTCGTCTGCAGCGTGTCGATGAAGTTTTTGAGCACGGCATAGACCGGGCGCGTGTTTTTGCTGGTGGGGCCGGCGTTGTCGCGGACGATGAAGGTGAAGTTGTCGGAGATGTCGGTCCGCGCGGAGCCGAGCCACCAGGGCATGAAGCCCGCATAGCCTTTCTTGACCGCTTCCTTGGCAACGGCGCCGATGAAGTTCGACTGCTGCGTGTCATCGGCATTGCCGCCGCCCAGTTGACCCGTCTCGCCCAGCAGCACGGGATAGCCCAGGCCCACCGCCGTCGGCAGCGCGGTGGGATCGGTGTTGTAGAAATGCGAATCGAGGAAATCGATGCCGGCCAGACCCGGTTCGTTGTAGCCGGTGGTGCTGACCGTCACATAACCGGCAAAGCGCGCGCGGATCCGTGTCGACATCGCGGTAATCATGGCATGGGCGTTGGTGAACGATTCGTCGCGGCTCGCGGTCGCCGAAAAACCGCCCCGGTCGGCGGCCTGGTTGTACTCGTTGAGCGTTTCATAGGCGAAGATCGCGTTGTCGTAGCCATCGGCGTGGAGCCGGTCGACCAGCGTGCCGACGCCGTTCTCGATCAAGGCGGCCTGCGCGCCGGACGCGCCGCCGGTGGGCACGTAGAAATCCTGGACCTTGGCACCCGTCGCCACGCCGCTCGAATCATAGATGTCGGCGCCGATGATCGTCGGCGTGCCCACGCCCAGGCTCTTGTCGTCGGCGGGCGTCAGCATGACGAGAATGACCGACAGGCCGGCGGCGCGATAGCGACCCAGCTCGTCCTCCAGATTGGTGATCAGCACCGGGTCCACCCCGCTGACCAGGCCGGCGCCGTCGAACAACAGACCCTGCCCATTGGCAAACACGAACCGGCGGGTGACGTTGCCGTCGAGGCCGGCGAGCAGGTCCACCGCCGTCTGCGGCGAGTCGCTGTTGTAGGTGAAACCGAAGCTCTGCCGCGGCGCGATATGGTTGGGGCCGAGGTCGAAGGCGTAATGATCGTTGAGATAGCCCAGGTTCAGCCCGACGATGAACTTGGCCGACGACGCGCCCGGCGGCGTCAGCAGCTTGGGCGGGGAGAGCACGTCGCTGAAATCGGTGGGGGCTGGCGGCGGCGTCGGCGTGGGGGTCGGGGTCGGAGTGGGCGTGGGAGTCGGCGTGGGCGTCGGTGTCGGCGTGGGAGTCGACGAACCGTCGCTGCCGCACGCGGACAATGTCAACGCCGCCGCGCCACACAGCACGGCCACCAGCGCTCGTCTCATGATCCTCTCCCTCCCCGGAACGCCGCGCGCGGCGCTTAACGAAATTCGTTTAATTTATTATTTGGCGCGGCGCAAGACGGTGCGTGCCTGGCGCGCGGGGGGCGGGACCGGCCATAAGCGGTTGCGCTTCGTAGCCAATGCCAATAGGCGCAGGAGCCGGGCAGGACAGCAACAGGGACACTCATGGGCGACAAGCATCAGGACGGACATCAGACGAACGGTCATGACGGCCCGATGAAGGTCGATGTCACCCTGGTCCGCGAACTGGCGGAACTGCTCGACGCGACCAGCCTCACCGAGATCGAGGTGGAGGATGGCGACCGCAAGATCCGCGTCGCGCGCAAGGCGGCGCCCGTTGCCGCCGTGGCGCCGGTCGCGGCGCCAGCCGCCGCGCCCGCCCCGCCGGCCCCCGCCGCGCCCCCGCCGGCGACCGCGACCGCCGAGGCGCCCGCCAATGCCGTCCGCTCGCCGATGGTCGGCACCGCCTATCTCGCGCCCGAGCCCGGCGCGCCGCAGTTCGTCTCCATCGGCCAGAGCGTGCGCGCGGGCGAGACGCTGCTCATCGTCGAAGCGATGAAGGTGATGAACCCGATCACCGCGCCCTCGGCCGGCACGGTGCAGGCGATCCTCGTGGAGAACGGCCAGCCGGTCGAGTTCGACCAGCCGCTCGTCGTGCTCGGCTGAGGTCGCGCCCCATGGCCATCGAGAAACTTCTGATCGCCAATCGCGGCGAGATCGCGCTGCGCATCCACCGCGCCGCGCACGAAATGGGGATCAAGACGGTCGCGGTGCACTCCACCGCCGACAGTGACGCGATGCACGTGCGCCTCGCCGACGAGGCGATCTGCATCGGCCCGCCGGCGGCGAGGGACAGCTATCTCAACGTCGCCAACATCATTTCCGCCGCCGAAATCTCGGGCGCCGACGCGATCCATCCCGGCTACGGGTTCCTTTCCGAGAACGCCCAGTTCGCGGAGATCGTCGAGGCGCACGGCCTCATCTTCGTCGGCCCCAAGCCGGAGCATATCCGCGTGATGGGCGACAAGGTGGCGGCGAAGCGCACCGCCGGCAAGCTCGGCCTGCCGCTCGTCCCCGGATCGGACGGCGCGATCGGCGACATCGCCGAGGCGAAGGCGCTGGCGCGCGACATCGGCTATCCCGTGCTCATCAAGGCCGCCTCGGGCGGCGGCGGGCGCGGCATGAAGGTCGTGCCCGACGAGGACAGCCTCGAAAGCCTGATGCAGCAGGCGGGCAGCGAGGCGAAGGCGGCGTTCGGCGACGACACCGTTTATATGGAGAAATATCTCGGCCGCCCGCGCCATATCGAGTTTCAGGTGTTCGGCGACGGCCAGGGCAACGCCATTCACCTCGGCGAACGCGACTGCTCGCTCCAGCGCCGCCACCAGAAAGTGCTGGAGGAAGCGCCCTCCCCCGCCATTTCGCGCGACCAGCGCGAGCGCATGGGCGGCATCGTCGCCAGGGCGATGGCCGACATGGGCTATCGCGGCGCCGGCACGATCGAGTTCCTCTACGAGGACGGCGAATTCTACTTCATCGAGATGAACACGCGGCTCCAGGTCGAGCATCCGGTGACCGAGATGATCACCGGCGTCGACCTCGTCCGCGAGCAGATCCGCATCGCCGAAGGACGGCCGCTCTCGGTCGCGCAGGCGGACCTCGAATTTCACGGCCACGCCATCGAGTGCCGCATCAATGCCGAGGATCCGCGCACCTTCACGCCCTCGCCCGGCACGGTGACGCATTATCACGTCCCTGGCGGAATGCACGTCCGCGTCGACAGCGGTCTTTACCAGGGCTACCGGGTGCCGCCTTATTATGACAGCATGATCGGCAAGCTGATCGTCTACGGCCGCACCCGCGAGGGCGCGATCATGCGCCTCAGGCGCGCGCTTGAGGAATATGTGATCGAGGGGATGAAGACCACCATCCCCCTCCACCAGCGCCTCCTCGCCGACCCCGATTTCCAGAACGGCGATTACAACATCAAGTGGCTGGAAGAGTGGCTGGCGCGCGGCGAGGGGTGAGCGCGACCGCTTGACAGCCGTGCAACGATTCGATATTTCCAGAAATATGGAAATACCGGATCAACTTGCTGCCGTCACGGCCCTCGCTGCGCTGGCGCATGAGCATCGACTCGCAGCGTTCCGTCAGTTGGTTGCGGCAGGGGTCAAGGGAGTGCCCGCCGGTGTCCTCGCCGAGCGGCTGGGCCTGCCGGCGAGTTCGCTGTCCTTCCACCTCGCCCATCTCGCGCGCGCCGGGCTGGTGACGCAGCGGCGCGAGGGGCGGTGGATCCTCTACGCGGCCGATTATGACGCGATGCGCGGCCTCATCGGCTTCCTGACCGAGAATTGCTGCGCGGGCGCCGGTTGCGCGGCGTCCGATCTCGTCCTCGCGAGCGACTGCCATGGCTGAGCCGCGGCCGCTGCTCGCCGCCGAGGCACTCGGCACGATGCTGCTCGTCGCCACCGTCGTCGGCTCGGGCATCATGGCCGAGCGGCTTGCGGGCGGGAACGTCGCGGTGGCGCTCGCCGGCAATACGGCCGCGACCGGGGCGGTGCTCTATGTCCTTATCACCCTGTTCGGCCCGCTGAGCGGCGCGCAGTTCAATCCCGTGGTGTCGTGGCTCACCGCCCCGGCGCACCGGCCGGCGCTGATCCTCGTCCAGATCGCGGGCGCCATCGCCGGCACGCTGCTCGCCCATGCCATGTTCGGCCTGCCGCCGATCGAGCCCTCGACGCATGTCCGCGCCGGCGCCGGGCAATGGCTGAGCGAGGGTGTCGCGACCTTCGGCCTGCTGCTTGTCATCCGCCTCGGCGTTGCCTTGCGGCCCGCCGCGCTGCCGGCGCTGGTGGCGCTGTGGATCGTCGCGGGCTACTGGTTCACCGCCTCGACCAGCTTCGCCAATCCGGCCGTGACGATCGCCCGCGCGCTCACCGACAGTTTTTCCGGCATCCGCCCGCTCGACGTGCCCGCCTTCATCGCCGCGCAATGCGTTGGCGGGTGGCTCGGCCATCGCGCCGGCGGCCTGCTGCTGCAGGAGACGACCCATGAACGCGACCATCTGGCATAATCCGGCGTGCGGCACATCGCGCAAGACGCTCGCGATCCTCGAGGAGACGCCGGGCGTGGACGTCACGGTGATCGACTATCTCAAGACCGGCTATGACCGCGCGACGCTCACGGGCCTCATCGCTGAGGCCGGGCTCACCCCGCGCGCGGCGCTGCGTTTGCGCGGCACCGATGCCGAGGCGCGCGGGCTGGACAAGGCCGACGACGAGACGATCCTGGCCGCCATGCTCGCCGATCCGGCCTATGTGAACCGCCCCTTCGTGCGGACCGACAAGGGCGTCCGCTTCTGCCGCCCGCAGGAGGTGGTGCGCGAGATCCTGTAGCGCTCATTGTCGCGGAACTGTCACATCGGCATGATTAGCCCCTTGTGGAGCGCGGCGGGCCGGGGGTAGCCTGCGGCGATGAGCAAGGATCGGGATTTGCGCACCATCGCCGTCTACAGCCTCAAGGGCGGCGTGGGCAAAAGCACCTTCGCGATCAACCTCGCCTGGTCCTCGGCGACACTGTCGAAACGGCGCAGCCTGCTCTGGGATCTCGATCCGCAGGCGGCGGCGAGCTGGATCGTCACCGGCAAGAAGGCCGCCAAGGACGCCGCGCAGGCCGTGTTCTCCCGCGATGTCGCGGCGGAAGATCTGTGCCGGCCCTCGGCGATCAAGGGGCTCGACCTGCTCGCCGCCGACACCTCGCTGCGCGGGCTCGACCGGCTCTTGTTCGAGATCGGCAAGAAGAAGCGGCTCGCGCGCCTGCTCGAGGGGCTGTCGCAGCATTATGAGCGGGTGATCCTCGATTGCCCGCCGGGCCTCACCGAAACGTCGGAGCAGGTGCTTCACGCCGCCGACATCGTGATCGTGCCGGTGATCCCCTCGCCGCTCTCGAAACGGGCGCTGGGCGAGGTGGCGCGGTTCCTGCTCGCGCGCGGGGGCAAGCATCCGCCGATCCTGCCCGTCTATTCGATGGTCGACCGGCGCCGCGCGCTGCACCGCGCCGCGCTCGACGAACACCCCGACTGGCCGGTGGTGCCGATGGCGAGCGCGGTCGAGCAGATGACCGTCTGCCGCGCGCCGCTCGGCGCCTTCGCGTCGACGTCCCCCGCGGCGATCGCGTTCAACGGCCTGTGGGCGGCGATCGAGAAGCGGCTGGCGGGTTAGCCGCGATCGTCATCGCGAGCGCAGCGACGCAATGACGAAGACGTCAGGCCGCGATATCGTACGGCCTGATCTCGCCCGACAGATAGAGGTTGCGCGCCTTCGACCGGCTGAGCTTGCCCGAGCTGGTGCGCGGCAACGTGCGCGGGGGCACGAGTTCCACGAGGCAGTTCATGCCCGTGATGCTGCGCACCCGGTCGCGGATCTCCTCGCGCAGGCGGCTGCGCTCGGCGGCGTCGGAGGTGCGGCAGTGGACGAGCACCGCCGGCGTCTCCTCCCCCCCCGGCAGCGTGATCGCGAAGGCGGCGATGTCGCCCTGCTTGAAGCCGGGGATCTGCTCCACGGCCCATTCGATGTCCTGCGGCCAGTGGTTCTTGCCGTTGATGATGATCATGTCCTTGGCGCGGCCGACGATGTAGAGATAGCCGCCCGAGAGGTATCCCATGTCGCCGGTGTCGAGCCAGCCGCCGGCCATGCAGGCCGCGGTCGCCGCCTCGTCGCGGAAATAGCCGGTCATCAGCGACGGCCCGGTGGTCCACACCTTGCCGATCGACTTTTCGGGCAGCACGGCGCCGTCCTCGTCGCGGATCTCGACCGTCATGCCCATCACCGGCTTGCCGCAGTTGACGATCGCGCGATAGCGCTGCGGCCGGTCCTGCTCGGCCTCGCTGCCCGACAGCGCGGTCTCCTCCACCAGCTCGACGACGATGCCCTCGCCCGGCGGCATGATGGTGACGGCGAGCGTCGCCTCGGCGAGGCCATAGCTCGGCAGAAAGGCGCTCGGTGCAAAGCCGGCCTCGGCGAAGGCGTCGACGAAATCCTGCATCACGTCGGGGCGGATCATGTCGGCGCCATTGCCCGCGAGCCGCCAGCGCGAGAGGTCGAACCGCTCCGACGCGCGCGTCTGGCTCGACATGCGCCGGGCGCAGATGTCGTAGCCGAAGGTCGGCGAATAGCTGATCGACGTGCCCTCGTTGCGGCTGATGAGGTCGAGCCAGGCGAGCGGCCGGCGGGCGAAATCCTCGGTGCGCAGATAATCGGTCGACACCTGGTTGGCGACGACCGACAGAAAGCAGCCGACCAGCCCCATGTCATGATACCAGGGCAGCCAGCTGATGCAGCGGTCGGTGTCGCGCACCTCCATGCCGTGACTGTGCGCGGCGAGGTTGCTGAGCAGCGCGCGGTGCGTCACCTCGACGCCATGGGGGAAGCGGGTCGAGCCGCTGCTGTACTGGAGGTAGCAGATGTCCTCGCCCGATGCGGCCGGCAACGGCGCGGCGACCGCCGGCAGGCGCAGAAAGGCGTCGAACGCCTGCCCCGCGACGCCGCATTGCCGCGCCGCCTCGCCCGCCATGTCGGCCAGCTCGTCGGGGAAGAGCAGCATCGCCGGATCACAGCTTTTGAGCTGGACCGAGAGCTGGTCGATGTAGCTTTCCTTGCCGCCAAAGCTCGTGGGCAATGGCAGCGGCACCGGCCAGGCACCGGCATAGACGATGCCGAAGAAGAGCTGCGCGAACTCCGGGCCGGTCTCGGCGACCAGCGCGATGCGATCCTGCGGCCCGATGCCCCGCGCGATCAGGCGGTGCGCGCAGTCGATCGCGTCCTGGCGCATCTCGCTGAACGGATAGACGCGGCTCAGCCGGCCGCGCGCGTCGTGGAAATTGAGGCCGCGCCGGCCCCGCGCCGCATAGTCCAGCGCCTCTCCCAATGTGGCGAAGTCGGCAAAGACACGCGGCAGTTCATCCTGCGTCGGCGTAGGCACCATCATGTCACCCATTGCAGTGTCGACCATCTCTTGTCTTGTCTTTCACCCGGAAACGCACGGCGCTTAGCGGGTGGCGACGCGCCGCGCATCCCCTTTCGTCACGAACGCGCGCGCGGTGCCACCCCATCGGCCCGTGTCGCCTGCCGCAACGTTCAAAACTTGACCCGACTATGGCATAAACATGGCATGGCCCCGCCCGCCCCTCCCCGCAAAGCGCCCCGGCCGCTCGACGAAGCGGCGCTGCGGGAGCTGGCGCTGCGCTATCTCTCGCGCTTCGCGACCAGCCGGGCGAAGCTCGCCGCCTATCTCGGACGCAAGATCGGCGAGCGCGGCTGGACGGGCGATCGCCAGCCCGATGTGCCGGCCCTGGTCGAGCGGATGGCCGACCTCGGCTATATCGACGATGCCGCGTTCGGCAGCCAGAAGGCCGGCGCGCTGCTGCGGCGCGGCTATGGCCGCCGCCGGGTCGAGCAGGCGCTGCAAATCGCCGGCATCGCCGACGCGGATCGCGGCGACGCCCGCGCGCGCGCCGACGAGAGCCGATGGCAGGCCGCCGAAGCGCTCGCCCGCCGCCGCCGCATCGGCCCCTTCGCCACCACACAGGCAGACCGCCCGACGCGCGAGAAACAATTCGCCGCCTTCCTGCGCGCCGGCCACGACATGACCACCGCCCGAGCGTGGGTGAACGCCGCGCCGGGGGAGGTGCCGGAGGAGGATTGAGGCGGATTGAGGAGGCTTCTACTTTCTCCCCCCTGAAGGGGAGGCTCGGGAAGGGATGTGCTCCCGCCAGCCACGACGCGAGGCGTTCCGCCTCGCTCCCCCACCCCTGCCCCTCCCGCGGGGGAGGGGTTAGGCTGGCTGGATTTTCGCCTCCGCCCTCCGCTCGCTTCGAGTGAAGTCGAGACGCGGTTTCGCCAGCGCGTCCCGACTTCGACGCGCAGCGTCGAAGCCCGTCCCGAGCGGCTGGCTTGCCAGCCAGCCGAAGGGCTCGACACGAACGGGGTAGCGGCAAGGCCTCGACAGACGGTAAGGCGAACCACATGACCCGCCTCGCCCCCCTCACCCTCGCCCTCCTCCTCGCCGCCTGCTCCACGAGCCAGCCCGCCGAGGCGCCGACCAACACAACCACCGCGAGCGCCTCGCCCGCCGGTCTGACCACGGCGCCGCTGACCATCGCCAGCGGCGGCAAGGCGCATCGCCTCACCGTCGAACTGGCGGTGACGCCGGAGGAGCAGGAGAAGGGGCTGATGTTCCGCACCAGCCTCGCGCCCGACGCGGGGATGCTCTTTCCCTTCGTGCCGCCGCGCACCGCGACCTTCTGGATGAAGAACACCGTCATCCCGCTCGACCTCCTCTTCATCCGCACCGACGGGGCGATCGTGCGCATCGCCGCGCAGGCGCAGCCCTATTCGCAGGCGACGATCAGCGCCAACCAGCCGGTGATGGCGGTGCTCGAGCTGGCCGGCGGCCGCGCGGCGGAACTGGGGCTCAAGGAGGGCGACCGGGTGAGCTGGGGCTGCCCCGCCCCCGCCGGGCAGGCGCCGGTCGCGCTGCCGGGGCGCTTCTGCCCGTAACGCGCCCGCCTCGCGCTTGCCAAGCCCCCCCGCGAGGGGCTAAGCGGCGGGGCCATGGGACTGCTCGGCAAGATCTTCACCTGGTGGGACGGCGCCACCATCGGCACCGCGCTGTATAGCTGGCGCCACGGAAGCAAGGTGGGCGAGGATCATCTCGGCAACCGCTATTACGAGGGCAAGGACGGCCGCCGCTGGGTCATCTACAACGGCTCGAACGACGCGAGCCGCGTGCCGGCCGAATGGCATCTGTGGCTCCACCACACGATCGAGGGGCTGCCGCAGAGCAATCTGCCCCCGCCGCGCATCTGGGAGAAGGACTTCGAGCCCAATCTGACCGGCACGCCGGGCGCCTATCGCCCCTCGGGCGCGCTCGAGGCGGGTGGCCGGCGGCAAATGGCCACCGGCGACTACGAAGCCTGGACGCCCGACGCGACGTGACCGCGCCCGCCAGGCTGGTTGCCGTTCTCGCCGGAGCGTTGACGATCGCCGGCTGCCGCAGCGGCGACGTGCCCGAGGCGCAGCGGCGCGCCGAGCCGGAGCGGGTCGAGACCCGCGCCCTCCCCGCCGCGCCGCCCAGCGCCGCGCGGCAGGGGACGCCGATGGCACAGCGCGTGGCGATCATCGCGCTGCTCAACAAGCGCAACGGCCTCACCCGCGACCTCAGCATGAAGCCGGGCGAGGCGCTGCGGCTGGGCGACGTCATCGTGCGCCTGCGCGCCTGCGAGGCGACCGCGCCATGGGAGAGCCCGGCCGAGACCGGCGCCTTCGTCCAGCTCGACCTGCGCGATCCCAGGACCGACAAGTGGCGGCGTGTCTTCTCCGGCTGGCTCTTCAAGCAGCGGCCCGAGCGCAACGTGGTCGAGCACCCGATCTACGACGTCTGGGTCAAGAGCTGCGCGATGAGCTGGCCCGAGAGCGGCCCCGACACGGTCAGCATCGGCAAGTCGGGCGCGTCGAGCGCGGCGAAGTCCCCCGCCTCCCCGGCGGGGAACGAGGCCGAGGCGGGCGACACGAGTCCGGCCAGCGCCCCGGCCAACGCGGCCGAATAATCCGCCCGGCTGATCTCGACCGCGCCGAGCGAGCGCAGATGCGTCGTCATGAACTGGCAGTCGAGCAGCCGGAAGCCGCCCACGCGCAGCCGCGCCACCAGCCAGGCGAGCGCCACTTTCGAGGCATCGGTGCGGCGGCTGAACATGCTCTCGCCGAAAAACGCCCTGCCAAGCGAAATGCCGTAGAGCCCGCCGACCAGCCGCTCCTCGTCCCAGCATTCGATGCTGTGCGCGTGGCCCAGCTCGTGCAGGCGCAGGCACGCGCGCGCGATCGTCTCGTTGATCCACGTCGCCGGCCGCTCGACCGTCGGCTCGCCGCACAGATGGAGCACCCGCGCGAAGGCCCGGTCGGCGGTGACGTGGAAGCGGTCGCGCACAAGCGTCCGCCGCAGCGTCCGCGAGAGGTGGAACCGCTCGAGCGGGAGGACGGCGCGCCGGTCGGGCTCGACCCAGAACACCGTGGGGTCGTCGGCGCTGTCGGCCATGGGGAACACGCCCATGGCATAGGCGCGCAGCAGCATCAGCGGATCAATCGTGGTCATCGCGGCGCCAGCGCGCCGGCACCACCAGGCGCCGCATCCGTCATCCACCGACTCCTCCCGCCGCGCACCCCCCCTCATGGCGCGCCGGCGGCCGCTGTGTAAACCCTTGCCCTGCTGCCGGGGCGGCGCTACATCGCGCACCTTCGCCGGCCGCAGGAGTGTAGCTCAGCTGGTAGAGCGTCGGTCTCCAAAACCGAATGCCGGGGGTTCGAGTCCCTCCACTCCTGCCACGGCGCGGCGGCCCTTGCGCACCGCGGCGTTCGCGCGTAAGGGCGGCGTGCTTTTCTAGCGCGACGCTGTGGGTTGTTCCGGCCGCCAGGGCTTCGGGACGGGCTGCTGTTTCGCGCTTCGTGCTGTTTGTGAAAGACGGGTTTTAGAGGCTGTGGCAAAGACATCTCCCGGCGAATTCTTTCGGCAGGTCCGAACCGAGGCGAGCAAGATCGTCTGGCCGACCAGCCGCGAGACGGTGGTGACGACGATCATGGTCGTCATCATGACGTCGGTGCTCGGCATCTTCTTCTTCGGCATCGACAGCCTGTTCGGCTGGGTGGTGCGAACGCTGCTCCGGCTGGCCGCAGGCCAGGGCTGAGCGGCGGATTTTCGGGAGCTTCAAGACAAGATCATGGCGCGCTGGTACATCATCCACGCCTATTCGGGCTTTGAGAACAAGGTTCGCGAGGCGATCATGGCCGAAGCGACTCGCATGGGGCTCGACCAGCTCGTCGAGGCGGTCGAGGTGCCGACCGAGACCGTGACCGAGGTGCGGCGCGGCAAGAAGGTGCAGTCGGAGCGCAAGTTCTTCCCCGGCTATGTCCTCGCCAAGCTCAGCATGAACGACGACATCTACCACCTGGTCAAGAACACGCCCAAGGTGACGGGTTTCCTCGGCTCGTCGGGCAAGCCGCAGCCGATCAGCGAGGCCGAGGCCGCGCGCATCCTCAATACCAAGGAGGAGGCCGCCGCCGCGCCGCGCCACAAGGTCACGATCAACTACGAGATCGGCGACGCGGTGAAGGTGCTCGACGGCCCGTTCGCGAGCTTCACCGGCACGGTCGAGGAGCTGGATTTCGAGAAGAGCCGGGTCAAGGTGTCGGTCAGCATCTTCGGCCGGGCCACCCCGGTCGAGCTCGATTTCGAGCAGGTCGAACTGGCGAAGTAATCGCGTCATTGCGAGGAGCGAAGCGAAGAAGCAATCCAGAAGGAGCGCAAAGTCGCTGGATTGCGTCGCTTCGCTCGCAATGACGACAAAAGAGGTTCCGGCTCTCAAGGCCGGATCGGCGCGGGAGGAGGCCCACCGGCCTCCGCATGGACCGCTAAACTTGAACCGGGCCGGTTCCTCGCGGGGCGGCCCCCCTACAGAGTGAGTTGCAATGGCCAAGAAAATCACGGGCTATGTCAAGCTCCAGGTGCCCGCCGGAGCCGCCAACCCCTCGCCGCCGATCGGGCCTGCCCTCGGTCAGCGCGGCGTCAACATCATGGAGTTCTGCAAGGCGTTCAACGCCCAGACCGGCGAGATCGAGAAGGGCACGCCGCTGCCCACCGTCATCACCGTTTATGCCGATCGCAGCTTCTCCTTCATCACCAAGACCCCGCCGGCGACCTATCTCATCAAGAAGGCCGCGAACCTCAAGTCGGGCTCGAAGGAGCCGGGCAAGGTGAGCGCGGGGCAGATCAAGCGCTCGGCGCTCTCGGCCATCGCCGAGCAGAAGATGAAGGACTTGAACGCCAACGATATCGAGGCCGCGACGCGGATCATCGAAGGCAGCGCCCGCGCGATGGGCCTCAGCGTGGTGGAGGGCTGATCCGATGGCAAAGCTGACCAAGAAGGCGAAGGCGCTCGGACAGGCGATCGACCGCAACAGGCTGCACGGCGTCGACGAGGCGATCGCGCTCATCAAGGCCAACGCCACCGCCAGGTTCGACGAGACGGTCGAGGTCGCGATGAACCTGGGCGTCGATCCGCGCCATGCCGACCAGATGGTGCGCGGCGTCGTCACGCTCCCGGCCGGCACCGGCAAGTCGGTGCGCGTCGCCGTGTTCGCGCGCAACGACAAGGCGGAGGAGGCGAAGGCCGCCGGCGCCGAGATCGTCGGCGCCGAGGATCTGCTCGAGCATATCCAGGGCGGCAATTTCGATTTCGACCGCGTCATCGCGACGCCCGACATGATGGGTCTCGTCGGCCGGCTCGGCAAGGTGCTCGGCCCCAAGGGTCTCATGCCCAACCCCAAGCTCGGCACCGTCACGCCCAATGTCGGCGAAGCGGTCAAGGCGGCCAAGGGCGGCCAGATCGAGTTCCGCGTCGAAAAGGCGGGCATCATCCACGCCGGCCTCGGCAAGGCGAGCTTCGCGTCTGAAGATCTGCGCCGCAACTTCGACGCCTTCGTCGACGCGATCGTCAAGGCCAAGCCCTCGGGCTCGAAGGGCAAATATGTCCGCAAGATCGCCCTCTCCTCCTCGATGGGGCCGGGCGTGAAGGTCGACGTGGCCGAGGTGGCGAGCGCCTGAGCGCCGCTCCGCATCCATCCCCGTCACCCCGGACTCCTCGATCCGGGGGCCGGGGTGACGGTGAACATCGAGAAAACAGGTGACAGCGCGCCGTTGCTGATGTAAAGGCGCGCCACCGGACCCTTCGGGGTCCACCGTCCGAGACCGCTGGCGAGGGGCGCTGCCCCTCTCAATCTCCAGCCTAGACGGGGAACAAGGTTTCTGCCGGCGCGGCATTGCCCGTCGGCGCTGCCGGCTGTCGATCCGCGCGCATGGTCGCGCGGACGCACTGGCGACCGATCCCCTTCACGGACCGACTGCCCCGGATGCGGCGCTTTCATGCGCTTGGCGTCCGGGTTCGTATCCCGCCGGATGGTCCGGGGGGAGGAAGTGGAGAATGGCATGGATCGTACCCAGAAGTCTGAGGTGGTGACCACGCTTCACGCCACTTTTGCCGCCATCGGGGTTGTCGTGGTGACACGCAACCACGGCATGACCGTCGCGCAATCGACGGACCTGCGGCAGAAGATGCGCGCGGCCGGCGCCAGCTACAAGGTTACGAAGAACCGCCTCGCCAAGATCGCGCTCAAGGACACCCAGTACGAGCCGCTCAGCGACCTGCTGACCGGCCCGGTGGCGCTGGCGACCTCGGCCGATCCGGTCGCCGCCGCCAAGGTCGCGGTCGAGTTCGCCAAGACCAACGACAAGCTCGAGATCGTTGGCGGGGCGATGGGCGCCACGCTGCTCGACGCCGAGGGGGTCAAAGCCCTGGCGTCGATGCCGTCGCTGGACGAACTGCGCGGCAAGCTCATCGGGCTCATCCAGGCTCCGGCGAGCAAGCTGGCCGCGGTCACCCAGGCGCCGGCGGCGCAGCTGGCACGGGTCTTCAACGCCTATGCGGAAAAGCAGGCGGCCTGATCGGCCGTCTGAGCTTCTTTCATCAACCCCTTGTTTCAGGGGCGCGATCGCCCCGCCCAGAAAGGCAGATACACAGACATGGCAGACATTAATTCGCTCGTCGAGCAGCTCTCGGCCCTCACCGTCCTCGAAGCCGCCGAGCTGTCCAAGGCTCTGGAAGAGAAGTGGGGCGTCTCCGCCGCCGCGCCCGTCGCCGTGGCCGGCCCCGCCGCCGCGGCCGCCGCTCCGGTGGTCGAGGAGCAGACCGAGTTCGACGTCATCCTGACCGGCGACGGCGGCAAGAAGATCAACGTCATCAAGGAGGTCCGCGCGATCACCGGCCTTGGCCTCACCGAGGCGAAGACGCTGGTCGAGTCGGCGCCCAAGGCCGTCAAGGAAGGCATCGCCAAGGCCGAAGCCGAAGAGATCAAGAAGAAGCTGGAAGAAGCCGGCGCGACCGTCGAGCTCAAGTAAGGCTGCGCGACAACCGCTGCCGCGCGCCCGCTTTCGCAGGAGCGCAGAGCAGCGGGGCGTGCCGGATCACTGGGCGCCTGCTTTCGCAGGAGCACGGAGAATTCGGTCGAACGAAAAGGGCGGCCTTCGCGGGCCGCCCTTCTTTTTTGCCAAATCATTGAACCCGTCGGAATGCCGGCTTGGGCAAGATGGACGGCCGACCCCGCTCCTGCTTGCCGAAATCGTAGACCTGCGTCCGCGCCATCTCCCGTTCCGGCGCCGGAACGTTGATCGTCCCGCGATTGTCCGCCGCCACGTTCTCGTGCTGGCGGAGCAGGAAACTGGCGCGACGCAGACGGTTCCTGCGCGTAAGGAAGGGGTTGTCGGCCGTCGGCGCCGCCGCGATCATCGCCTCGCGGTCGTCGATCGGCACCGTGGCGTCGCGATTGTGGAGGACCGCCGGCGCGATCGGCCGGTCCTCGGCATAGCTGGTCGCGTAGATTGGCTCGTCCGGCGCGATCGCGCGGCTGGTGTCGGCCACGGTCACCGGCTCGACCGGCGTGCGCCCGTCGACCACGACATCGCTGTCGCGGCGGCGGCGACGCAGCGCGGCCACGGCACCGCCCATCCCCAGGATGAGCAGGCCACCGGCGAGCCAGGGCATCGCGTCACCGCCGCCCTGATCGACGGGCGCGGCATTGTCGTGCATGGCCGGTGTCGAGGGCACGGCGGGCGCGGCCTGGATGGGGGCGGTCGTCGCGGGCTGCGGAGCCGGCGCCAGGGCGGCGGTACGCGCCGCCACCGCCACGGGCGCGGCCGGCTTCGTCACGGCGGGGGACGCGGCCGTCCGAGCCGCCGGCCGCTCGACCGATCGCGGAGCGCTGCGGGCGGCCGGAGCCTCGGCGGGCGCGGCGTTTGCCAGAACCGGCGGCGCCACGACGAGCGGCGGGACGGTCCGCGCGACGCTCGCGCTCGTCACCGGAGCCGCCGGTTCCGGCGCCGCAGGCACGATCCGAGGCGGCGCGACGGCGGCCGGTGCCATGACAGCCGGCGCCACGACGGGCGCGGCGTCCTGCGCGAAGCTGGAGGTTGTGGACAGGGCGATGACAGCGGCAATCGCGGTCGTCGCACGGGGGTGAAGGGGGCGATCCTGTGTCATAGTGGCGGATCAACGCCGCACCGCGCGAAGCGGCCCCGCCGTCTCCGTCCAGAAGCCCGAAATTCGTGACGAATATTCCCGCCTCATCGCATTGCACTTGACAGGGACTTTAACGCCACATGAACGGACACGTCAGCGCGGGCTTGACAGGACGCCGCCCCGTCCCGATGGAAGCGCCGCGCGACGGCAGGGATGAGGCGGCATGGGCACGGACATCGGCGATCATGGCGCCAACGCCGATCTGGCGGCGCTGATCCGCAGCATTCCCGACTACCCCAGGCCCGGCATCCTGTTCCGTGACGTCTCGACGCTGTTGCTCGACGGCTCCGCCTTCCGCGCCACGATCGACCGGATGGCCGCGCTGATCGACCCGGCGGCGGTCGACCTCGTCGCCGGGATCGAGGCGCGCGGCTTCATCGTCGCCTCGGCGCTGTCCTACGCGCTGACCAAGGGCAAGGTGATCCTGCGCAAGCCCGGCAAGCTGCCCGGCGCCGCCGTCGGCGTCGACTACGCGCTCGAATATGGCACCGACCGGATCGAGATGCATGTCGGCGCGGTGCGGTCGGGGCAGCGCGTGCTGCTCGTCGACGATCTGCTCGCGACCGGCGGCACCGCCCTGGCGGGCGCAAGCCTGCTGCGGGGCGAGGGCGCGATCGTCGACACCGCCCTGTTCATCGTCGACCTGCCGGACCTTGGCGGCGGCGAGCGGCTGCGCGCCGCCGGTATCGACCCGCGCGCGCTCCTCCCTTTCGCGGGACATTGAGGCCGTGCAGATCCTCATCCTCGCCGCGCTCGCCGAGGAAGCGGACGCGGCGCTGCCCGGTCAGGGCACGATGGCGCGCGCGGGCTGGATGTCCGTCCGGTCCGCCACCGCCCATGGCCACGACGTCCGCATCGCCACCACCGGCATCGGCAAGGTCAACGTCGCAGCGGGCGCCGCGCTGCTTCACGCGCGCGCGGCGGCCGACCTGTTCCTCATCGTCGGCACCGCCGGCAAGATCGGTCCCGCGCCCGGCGACTGCTTCTGGCTCGCCGAGGCGGTGCAGCATGATTACGGCGCCGAGCGGCCGGGCACCTTCGTCCATTATGACGCCGGCGCCTGGCCGATCGGGCCGGCCAGCGTCACGCCCTATGCGGCGATCGCCGATCCCGGCCTTGCCCTCCCCCACGTCCGTATCGCCAGCGGTGACGCCTTCATCGAATGCCCGGACCACGCCCGCTTCCTCTCGGAAGGGTTGAGCGCCGGGATCGTGGACATGGAAACCGGGGCGCTGGCGCAGCTCGCCTTGCGGCTTGGCATCGGCTGGGGCGGGATCAAGGCGACCACCGACGAGGCCAATGACGAGAGCGTCGGCGACTTCCAGGCCAATCTGCGCGCGGCGAGCGCCCGCGCCGGCGCCGCTCTGGAACGATTGCTGGCGTTGCTGCCGGCGGCAGGCTGAGCGCGCGGCGACGGTTGCGTTCGGACGGGCCCGCGAATCCCCTTCCCGTTTCTGGCCCGCCCGCCTAACAGGGCGGCGATGTGGCATCTCTACCAGTTCCCGCTCTGCCCCTTTTCGCGCAAGGTCCGCCTGCTGCTGGGCGAAAAGGGCATCGGCTATGATCTCGTGCGCGAATCGCCCTGGCTCCACCGCGACGAGTTCCTCGATCTCAACCCCGCCGGCACGACGCCGGTGATGGTGGAGGAGGAGCGCGCGACCGTCCTCATCGACAGCCAGGCGATCTGCGAATATTTCGAGGAGACGATCGAGCATTTCCCGCTCATCGCCGGCTCGCCCGCCGCCCGCGCCGAGGTGCGCCGCCTCACCGCCTGGTTCGATCAGACCGTCTATGCCGATGTCGTCGCGCCGCTGCTTCACGAGCGGATGAAGAAGCGCCTCATCCACCGCGCCCCGCCCGACGCCGGCACGCTGCGCGAGGCGATGCGGCGCGCCAACACGCATATGGATTATACCGACTATCTGCTCGACCACAGGAGCTGGATGGCCGGCGGAACGATGAGCCTTGCCGATGTCGCGGCGGCCGCGCACCTCTCGGTCGCCGATTATCTGGGCGGCATCGACTGGGAAGGCCACAAGCCGACAAAGCGCTGGTACGCCGCGATCAAATCCCGCCCGTCCTTTCGCCCGCTGCTCTCGGAACGGATGGAGGTGATCTCGCCGCCGGGGCATTACGACCAGCCGGATTTCTGATTGACCGTCCCCGGCGAAAACCGGGATCCGGTGTCACGGGCGGCGCGCTTGCAAGCCTGGGCTCCTGCTTTCGCAGGAGCACGGATAGGCCTACTTCATCACCTTCGCGTCGAGCCCCGCCGGCGCGCGGGCGCCCGAGCGGCGCCGCCCCGCGACCTCGCGGATGACGTCGCGCTGTTCCTCGGGATCGAAGCGCGTCCAGCCGTTCTTGCCCAGCCGCTCGAGCGGGCGGAAGCGGATCTTGTAGGCCATCCGCTCCGACCCCTCGACCCAGTAGCCGAGATACACATAGGGCAGCCCCGCCGCCTTCGCGCGCTCGACATGGTTCATGATGATGAGGTTGCCGAGCCCCGGCCGCGCGACGGGATCGTAGAAGCTGTAGATCATCGAGAGGCCGTCCGCCTGACGGTCGGTGAGGCACGCGCCGACCAGCCGGCCGGGCACCCCGCCCCGCCCCGGCTCGCGATATTCGATGACATAGCTGTCGACCGGCGTCTGCTCGACCATGTCGGCATAGTCGATCTCGTCCATCTCCGCCATGCCGCCGCCCGGATGGCGCTGCGCGAGGTAACGCTGGAGCAGGTCGAACTGCTCGTCGGTCGACCAGGGCCGGCAGGCGGTGACGACGATGTCGTCATTGCGCTTGAGGAGCTTGCGCTGGCTGGCGTTGGGCGTGAACGCGCCCGCGACGATGCGGACCGAGACGCAGGCCGAACAGGACACGCAGCTCGGCCGGTAGGCGACGTTCTGGCTGCGGCGGAAGCCGATGCGGCCGAGCGCGTCGTTAAGCTCGGCGGCGTTCTCCCCGGTCAGCTCGGTGAACACCTTGCGCTCCGTCCGCCCCGGCAGATAGGGGCACGGGCTGGCGTTCGTCATGAAGAAACGGGGGAAACGGAACGGCGCGCTCACATCCACTCCAGGCACGGTTCTATCCGCCTGACTCGGCGATTGCGCATCATGCAATCTGCCGCCCGGCGTGAAAAGAGGATTTACCACACCGGCCGGCAAAAGTCCGCCCCGACGCGACGTTTTCCCGTCGGTCACGCCAGCTCGACCGGGGCGACGTCGTAGCCCGCCGCCTCCAGCGCGGCGATCAGCCGGGCGAGATGCGCCTCGTCGCGCGTTTCGCACTCAATGTCGGTGATGAGCCCCTTGGCCGGCAGCGTGGTGAACACGCGCTGGTGATAGACCTCGATGATGTTGACCTGCATCTCGTGGAAGATGCGCGAGACGTGGAACAGCGCGCCCGGCCGGTCCTGCAGCCGCACCCGCAGCCGCGCCAGCCGGCCGGAGCGGGCGAGATCGCGCAGCAGGACGTTCGCCAGCAGCCGCGTGTCGATATTGCCGCCGCACAGGACGAGGCCGATCGTCCGCCCGGCAAAGCGCCCCGGATGCGCGAGCAGCGCGGCAAGCCCGGCCGCGCCCGCCCCCTCGACCACGGTCTTCTCGATCTGGAGGAGCAGGCTCACCGCCTGTTCGAGGTGCCGCTCGCTCACCAGCAATATGTCTTCGGCCAGGGCGGCGACAAAGCGGCGGGTGAGGAGGCCGGGATATTTGACGGCGATGCCCTCGGCCAGCGTGTCGCCCTCGCACGGCAGGTCGAGTCCCTTGATGACGCCGTACATCGACGGGAACAGCTCCGCCTCGACACCCACGAGGGCGATATCGGGCTTGATCGCCCGCGCCGCCGTGCCCATGCCGGACAGCAGGCCGCCGCCGCCGATGGGCACCACCAGCATGTCGATATCGGGCGCGTCCTCCAGCATTTCGAGCGCGATCGTGCCCTGCCCGGCGATGATGTCCGGCTCGTCGAACGGATGGACGAAGGTCAGCCCCTGGGCCGCTTCCAGCTCGCGGGCATGGGCATAGGCATCGTCGAACTTCTCGCCATGGAGCACGATGCGCGCGCCATGCCCCTCGGTCTGGGTGACCTTCACCGTCGGCGTCGTCGTGGGCATCACGATCGTGACCGGCACGCCGAGCCGCGCGCCATGATAGGCGAGCGCCTGGGCATGGTTGCCCGCCGACGCCGCGATGACGCCGCGCGCGCGCACCTCGGCATCGAGCACGAGCAGCCGGTTCAGCGCCCCGCGCTCCTTGTAGGCGGCGGTGAACTGGAGATTCTCGAACTTGAGGTACACCGTCGCGCCGGTCATCCGCGACAGCGTCCGGCTGAGCAGCGTCGGCGTGCGGACAATGGACCCGCTGATGCGCGCCCGCGCCGCCAGAATGTCCTCGATCCGCACGGGCAGCGGATCGGAGGCATGGGCGGCTTGGGCGAGGCTGGCGGGTGCGGTCATGACGAGCGCCGCCCTAACGCATCTGGCGCCGCGAGGAAACAGCCTCTATGCCGTGGCGCCATGAGCAGGATCGCGTTCATCGGCCTCGGCGTCATGGGCGGTCCCATGGCGGGCCATCTCGCCAGGGCGGGCCACAGCCTCGCCGTCTTCAACCGCTCGATCGGCCGCGCGAAAGCGTGGAGCGAGCGGTTTGGCGGCACCGTGTGCGTGAGCCCCGCTCATGCGGCTGAGGACGCCGATGTCGTCATAAGCTGCGTCGGGACCGACGACGATCTCGCCGCGATCACCCTGGGCCGCGACGGCGCGTTCAAGGCGATGAAGCCCGGCACGCTGTTCGTCGACCACACCACGGTCTCCGCGAAGATGGCGCGGCAGATCTTCGTCGAGGGCGAGAGCCGCGGCATCCACAGCGTCGACGCGCCGGTTTCGGGCGGTCAGGCCGGCGCCGAAAGCGGCCGCCTGTCCGTGATGTGCGGCGGCACCGAGCCGGCGGTCACCGCCGCCCGCCTCGTCATGCAAGCCTATGCCGCGCGCATCGTTCATGTCGGCCCGGCGGGCGCGGGGCAGACGACCAAGATGGTCAACCAGATCGCGATTGCCGGCGTGCTCCAGGGGCTCGCCGAGGCGCTGCGCTTCGCGCAGGCCGCCGATCTCGACCTGCCCAAGGTGTTCGAGGCGATCTCGGGCGGCGCGGCGCAGAGCTGGCAGATGGACAATCGCTGGCAAAGCATGGCCGAGGACCGCTTCGACTTCGGCTTCGCCGTCGACTGGATGCGCAAGGATCTGGGCCTCGCGCTCGACGAGGCGCGCAGCAATGGCGCCACGCTGCCGATGACGGCGCTCGTCGACCAGTTCTACGCCGATGTGCAGGCGATGGATGGCCGGCGGCAGGATACCAGTTCGCTGGTGAGGCGGATCACGCGGGCATGAGGTTTTGCACAGGGGTCGCGCTCGCGGCCCTGCTCCTAGCGTCGGGGACTGCGCTGGCCGACGGGCTCATCGACAATGTCGACGGGCTGACGCTCGACGGCACGGGCGCGATGCGGCGCTTCACCGGCATCCTGATCGACAAGGAGGGCCGCGTCGTCCGCACGCTCGAGCGCACGGACAAGCGGCCCGACAAGCTCGACTATCGCTATGACGGCAAGGGCCGCTCGCTCCTCCCCGGCCTCGTCGACGCGCATGGCCATGTCATGCAGCTTGGCTTCGCGCGGCTCTCGCTCGACCTGTCCGAGACCAGAAGCCTGGCCGAGGCGCAGGCGAGGATCGCCGCCTATGTCGCCGCCAATCCGGGGCGGCCTTGGATTCTCGGGACGGGGTGGAACCAGGAGCGCTGGGGTCTGGGCCGCTTCCCCACCGCGGCCGAGCTTGACGCGGTGACCGGCGGCGTCCCCGCCTGGCTCGAACGCGCCGACAGCCATGCCGGCTGGGCCAACAGCGCCGCGCTGAAGGCGGCGGGCATCACCGCCACGACCAAGGCGCCGCCCGGCGGCCGCATCGAAATGGCGGGCGGCAGGCCCGCCGGCGTGCTCTTCGACAATGCCCGCGCGCTCGTCGACCGCGTCGTGCCGCCGCCGCTGCCCAAGGATTACGACGCCGCGTTCCTCAAGGCGCAGGATCGGCTGCTCTCGCTCGGCGTCACCACGATCGCCGACATGGGGATGACGATCCAGGACTGGCAGACCTATCGCCGCGCGGGCGACCGGGGCGCGCTGCGGCTGCGGATCATCGGCTATGCGCTCGGCATCGACCAGATGGTGATGATCGCCGGGCCGGCGCCGACGCCGTGGCTCTATGACGACCGGCTGCGCCTCGCCGGGGTGAAGCTCCATCTCGACGGCGCGCTCGGCTCGCGCGGGGCGTGGCTCAAGGCGCCCTACGCCGACGCGCCCGGCGAGACGGGCCTGCCGAGGCTCGACGGCACGCAGTTGCGCAACCAGATGAGCCGCGCCGCGATGGACGGTTTCCAGGTCGCCGTGCACGCGATCGGCGACCGCGCCAATGCCGAGGCGCTCGACGCGATCGAGGAGATCGGCCAGACCTACAAGGGCGACCGGCGCTGGCGGATCGAACAGGCGCAGATCGTCGACCCCGCCGACCTGCCGCGCTTCGGGCGCAACGGCATTATCGCGTCGATGCAGCCCGTCCACGCCACCTCGGACTGGCGGATGGCGACGGCGCGGCTGGGCGAAGCAAGGCTCGCCGGCGCCTATGCCTGGGCGAGCATGATCGCGAACAGGGTGCCGCTCGCCTTCGGATCGGACGTGCCGGTGGAACAGCCCAACGGCTTTGCGGGTATCTCCGCCGCGATGACGCGCGAGGACGACGAGGGGGAACCGGCCGGCGGCTGGCACCCGGAGCAGCGCATCGGCCTGGCCGACGCGCTCGCCGCCTATACACGCGGCGCGGCCTTTGCCGGCTTCGCGGAGGACCGCATCGGCACGCTGACGCCGGGCCGGCGCGCCGACTTCGTGATTGTCGACCGCGACATCGAGCTGACGCGGCCGTTCGATATCCGCGCGACACAGGTGCTGGAAAGCTGGGTCGGCGGCCAGCGCGTCTATGTGAAGGATGAGGCGAAATGACCGCGATCAGGCTCTCCACCAAATATGTCGCGAAACCCTGGGGCCGCGACACGCTGCCGGCGCTGTTCCCCGATAGCGGGGGCGAGCGGATCGGCGAGCTGTGGTTCGACGGGCCGGGGGGGCAGCACCCGCCGCTGCTCGTCAAATATATCTTCACGAGCGAGCGCCTCTCGATCCAGGTCCACCCGACCGACGAACAGGGCCGCGCGCGCGGCCTCCCCGGCGGCAAGACCGAATGCTGGACCATCCTCGACGCCGAGCCGGGCGCGACGCTCGGCATCGGCACGCATGAGCCGCTCGATGCCGAGGCGCTGCGCCAGGCGGCGCTCGACGGCAGCATCGAGCGGCTGATGGACTGGAAACCCGTGAAAGCGGGCGACTTCTTCTTCATCCCCGCCGGCACCGTCCACGCCATCGGCGCGGGCGTGACGCTGATCGAGGTGCAGCAGAATGTCGACGTCACCTACCGCCTCTATGATTATGGCCGCCCGCGCGAACTGCACCTGGACGACGGCGTCGCGGTGAGCCGCGCCGCGCCCTATCCCCTCCCCGCGCGCAACATCGCGAGCGATGCCGAGGCCGAGCTGGTCGACGGCCGCGAGGCGCCCTTTGCCCTCACGCTGGCAAGCTGGGGCACGGGCGATTCGACGCGGATCGGGGGACGGGCGTGGTTCATCCCGATCGCGGGCGCCGGCACCGCCGACGGCGCCGAGTGGCAGGCCGGCGAATGCTGGCTGATCGAGGGCGGCGCCGACATCGCCTTTGCCGCGCCGTCGCGGGCGATGGTGGCCCGCACGACGAACGGAGCATAACGGGCTCGACAGCCTCGGCGGGCTGCTTATGGTTAACGCCATATCCCATCGCGGAGCCAGAACCCCATGAACCGTCGTCACTTCCTGTTATCCTCGGGCGCGCTCGCGCTGCTCGCCGCCACCGCCAAGGGCGCGATGGCCAAGCCGGCCAGCGCCGCCGACGCGCGCCTCAACGCCGCGTTCGACGCCATCTTCAACGAAGCGGTCGACGCCTCGCCGCAGAGCGCCACCGACCTCGGGCTCGACAAGGGCAGGCGCGCGGCCGTCAAGGCGAAGCTTGACGACAACAGCGCGAGGGCGCTGACCGACCATATCGCCCGCACCCGCAAGGCGATCGACCGGCTCAAGCCCTTTGATCCCGCCACCCTGAGCGACGGCGCCAATCTCAACCTCGACGTCGTGCGCTACATGCTGGAGGACGAGCTGGTCGGCCCGACCCGCTATGGCGTCTCCTCGCCCCAGAGCCCGTATCGGATCAGCCAGCAGGACGGCGCCTATTTCAACATTCCCGACTTCCTCGACACCAGCCACGTCATCGCGACCAGAGCCGATTGCGAAGCCTATCTCTCGCGCCTCGCCGCCTTCGCGACGGCGCTCGACAATGACAGCGACGTCCAGCGCGCGGACGCCGCGCGCGGCTATGGCGCGCCGGTCTGGTCGCTCGACCTCGCGCTTGGCCAGATGCGCGCGCTGCGCGGCCCGGCGCCGGCCGACTCGGGCATGACGACCTCGCTCGCGACCCGCGCGGCCAAGGCGGGGATCGCCGGCGACTGGACGAAACGGGTGGCGAGGATCATCGAAAGCCGCGTGTATCCCGCGCTCGACCGGCAGATCGCGCTCGTCGAGGCGATCAGGGGCACGACCGCCGCCGGCGATGGCGTCTGGCGCCTGCCGCAGGGCGAGGCGCTCTATGCCGACGCGCTGCGCGAGGCCACGACGACCGACATGACGCCCGACGAGGTCCACGCCCTCGGCCTTGCCCAGGTGGCGGAGATCAGCGCCCAGCTCGACGCGATCCTCGAGGGCGAGGGGATGACGCAAGGGTCGGTCGGCGCGCGGCTGACCGCGCTCAACACGCGCCCGGACCAGCTCTACGCCGACAGCGCGGCCGGACGCGCGGCGCTGATCGCCAGTCTCAACGCGGGCTATGCCGACATCAAGGCCCGGCTGCCGCGCGCCTTCAACAATCCGCCCGACGTGCCGCTCGACATCCGGGCGGTGCCGGTCGAAATCCAGGACGGCGCGCCCAACGGCTATTACCGCAGCCCGCCGCTCGATAATTCGCGCCCGGCACTGTACTTCATCAACCTGAAGTCGGTCGGCGACTGGCCCAAATATAGCCTGCCCGCGCTCACCTATCATGAGGGCGTGCCGGGCCATCACCTTCAGCTCTCCACCATGCAGGGCTCGACCGACATTCCGATGCTGCGCAAGGTCCAGTTCCTCAGCGCCTATGGCGAGGGGTGGGCGCTCTATGCCGAGCAACTCGCCGACGAGCTGGGCGCGTACAAGTCGCCGCTCGAGCGCGCAGGCTATCTCCAGTCGTTCCTGTTCCGCGCCGCGCGGCTGGTGGTCGACACCGGGCTCAACGCGCGGCGCTGGACGCGCGAGCAGGCGACGCAGTATCTGGTCGACACGACCGGCTTCGCCCGCCCGCGCTCGCAGCGCGAGGTGGAACGCTATTGCGCGCTCCCCGGCCAGGCGTGCAGCTACAAGGTGGGTCACGCCGCCTGGGTGCGCGCGCGGCAGAAGGCGCAGGCGGCGCTGGGCGACCGCTTCGACCTCAGATATTTCCACGACGTGCTGCGCGACGGGTCGATGCCGCTCTCGATCCTGGAAAAGCGCATCGCGGCGCGCACGGCAGCCGCGATGAAGGCTTGACGGCTCCTCCCCGCCCCGCCGGCGGGGCGGATCAAACCCTACGCCCGCATCGCGAGCCTTTGCTGGTGCACCAGCGCGGTCGACTCCTCGGGCGACGGCATCTGGATGCGGAAGTTGGCGACGAGCTTGGCCATCGCCTCGGATTCATGCGCGAGCATCTGCGCCGCCGCGCTGCTCTGCGTCACCATCGTCGCGTTCTGCTGCGTGGTGCGGTCCATCTCGGCGACGTTGCGGTTGACCGTGTCCAGCTCGGCGGCCTCGCGCGCCACCGCCTCGGCGATGTCGCCGATAAACGCGCTGATTCGCGTCACCTCGCGGTTGATTTCGCTCAGATGCGTGCCGCTCTGGTTGACCAGCTCCGCGCCGGTGGTGACGTGGCGGTTGCTCTCGTCGATGAGCGCGCGGATGTCGCGCGCGGCGTCGCTCGCCTTCTGCGCGAGCGCCCGCACTTCATGCGCGACGACGGCGAACCCGGACCCCGCGTCGCCCGCCCGCGCCGCCTCGACGCCGGCATTGAGCGCCAGGAGGTTGGTCTGGAAGGCGATGCCGTCGATGAGCGAGACGATGTCACCGATCTTGGAGGCCGACGCCTCGATCTCGCCCATCGCCGAGACCGCGTCACCGATGATGCGGTCGCCCTGTGCCGCGGCGCGGTTGGCGAGCGCCGCCGCTTCGCGCACGATCTGCGCCTGCTCGGCGGTCTTCTGCACCGACTCGGTCATGCCGCCGATGACGGTCGCCGCCTCCTGCAACTGCTTGGCCTGATCCTTCGTCCGCACGGAGAGGTCGGCCGATGCCTGCGCGATGTCGCGCGACCCGGCCTTGATCTCCATCGAGGTGGTGGCGACAGTCTTGAGCGCGCTCGCCATCGCGGTCATCGCCGAGTTGAAGTCCTTGCGCAGCACCTCGTACTCGCCGGTGAGTTCCTGGTCGATCTGGTAGGTGACGTTGCCCGAGGCGAGGTTCTGCAGAGCGGCGCTCAGCGCGATGATGACCTCGCGCTGCGCCTCGCGATTGCCTTCCTCGGCCGCCTGGAGCGTGCGCTTCTCGATCTCGGCCTTGCGGAACTCGACGAGCGCGCGGGCCATGTCACCGATCTCGTCGGTGCGCCTTTCGCCGACGATCTCGATATGCGTGTCGCCCTCGGCCATCGCCTTCATCGTCGCCGCGCCCTGCGCCAGCGGCCGCACGACGCGGCGGAGCATGAACCAGATGAACGCCATCAATAAGGCGGTGGTGGCCGCGCCGATCGCCGCCATGGCGATCATGGCGCGGCTGAGCTGCTCCTGCGACCGCTTGCCGAGCGACTGCTGGTGATCTGTGGCGAGCGCGACCGCCGCGTCGATCTTCGCACGGTGCGCCTGGTACCGGGCGGTGAGCTGGGCATAGCTTGCCTGCATCGCCGCGACATCGCCGCGCTGGGCGGCGGGCAGGTAGTTGTTGTCAAGCTCGGTCCAGAACGCGACCGCCGCCTGATGCGAATCCTTGGTGATCGCGTCGCGCACTTGCGGACTGTACGTGGACTCAAGCCAGTGCGCCTGCCGCTCGTCGAAGCTCTTGCGCAGCGCCGCGAGGCGGGCCGCGCGGGCGTCATACTGGGAGGGATCCTGCAGCAGCAGCGTCGCCTCCAGATAGGGCTCGATGATGTAGAGCGGCGGCGGGAGGATGTCGGCGATCATGTCCGACACGGCCTGGTTCTCGGTCTGGATCGGACCGCCGAAGCGAATCTCGTTGATCTGCGTCGCCGTGATGCCGGCGCCCAGCAGGATGATGAAGAGCAGCAGCCCGGCGCCGGTTCTGACCAGATTTGCAATCGACACGATGTTCCCCCGCGTCATCGGTGCCGGCCAGCCAGATGCGCCGGTTTCTCCCAAGGCGGGGTCTTTAGACCAAGTCCGGTAGCGAAATGGTTAATCGCGGGCGGACGACGCCAGCGCGATGCCCGAGCCGGTCAGCGCGCGCCGAGATCGCCCTTGCCCACCGTGCCCGTGGCCATCGCCAGCATCCGGTCGAGGCTCTTCTTGGCGGCGAGCCGCAGCTCCTCCTCCATCTCGATCCGCGGCTGGAGATCGCGTAGCGAAAGATAGAGCTTTTCCAGCGTGTTGAGCGCCATATAGGGGCAGATGTTGCAGTTGCAGTTGCCGTCCGCCCCCGGCGCGCCGATGAAGTGCTTGCCGGGCAGTGCCCGCTCCATCTGGTGAATGATGTGCGGTTCGGTCGCGACGATCAGTATGTCGCCCGGCATCGCCTTGGCGAAGGCGAGGATGCCGCTCGTCGATCCGACATAATCGGCATGGTCGAGGATGTGCGCGGGGCATTCGGGATGCGCCGCCACCGGCGCGGCGGGATGCCGCGCCTTGAGCTTGACCAGCTCGGTCTCGCTGAACGCCTCGTGGACGATGCACACGCCCGGCCACAGCAGCATGTCGCGCCCCGTCTTGCGCGCGAGATAGCCGCCCAGATGCTTGTCGGGGCCGAAGATGATCTTCTGATCCGGCGGCAACTGGCCGAGGATCGTCTCGGCCGACGAGCTGGTGACGATGATGTCCGACAGCGCCTTCACCTCGGCCGAACAGTTGATGTAGCTCAATGCGATGTGGTCGGGATGGGCGTCGCGGAACGCCTTGAAGCGGTCCGGCGGGCAACTGTCCTCGAGGCTGCAGCCCGCGTCCATGTCGGGCAGCACGACGATCTTCTCGGGCGAGAGGATCTTCGCCGTTTCCGCCATGAAGCGCACGCCGCAGAAAGCGATGACATCGGCATCGGTCGCGGCGGCCTTGCGCGAGAGTTCGAGACTGTCGCCGACGAAGTCCGCTAAGTCCTGAATCTCCGGGCGCTGGTAGTAATGGGCGAGAATCAGCGCGTTGCGCTCCTCGCGCAGCCGGTGGATCTCGGCGAGGAGGTCGAGGCCGGCGAGGCTCTCGCGCGTCTGTGCCGTCATTGGTCGATTCCTTCCCCGAAACTCAAGCCGCCAGCGCCCAGCGATCGCCATCCGCCCGCCGCACCGCGCCGCGGCCTTCCAGCTCGATGAGGTGCGCGAGCACCGATCCGCCCGCCGCGCCGTGCAGGCGCGGATCGACGCCCTTGTACATGTCCGCCACCATCACCGGAATGGCGGAGGCGCCGTGGCGCTCCAGGAAGCGGAGGATCTGCCCCTCGCGCTGTTTCCGGTGGCCGATCATCCCGCGCACCAGCCGGCGCGGCTCGGTCACCGGCTCGCCATGGGCGGGGTAGTAGATCGCGTCCTCGCGGTCGAGCAGCCGGGCCATCGAGGCGAGATAGGCCGCCATGTCGCCATCGGGCGGCACGATGACGCTGGTCGACCAGCCCATGACATGATCGCCGGTGAACAGCGCCCGCTCCGCCTCCAGCGCGAAGCAGAGGTGGTTCGAGGTATGGCCCGGCGTCGCGAGCGCGCGCAGCGTCCAGCCCGCGCCGGCCACCGTCCCGCCATCGGCCAGCACCTCGTCGGGCGCATAGGTCCGGTCGAACGCCGCGTCGGCGCGCGGGCCGGCATCGTCGAGCACCAGCGGCGCGCAGCCGATCACCGGCGCGCCGGTCGCCTCGCGCAGCGCTTGCGCCGCCGGGCTGTGGTCGCGATGCGTATGGGTGCACAGGATCGCGCGGACGGGCCGACCGCCGATCGCGCCCACGAGCGCGTCGAGATGCGCGCGCTCGTCCGGGCCGGGGTCGATCACGGCAATGTCGCTCGACCCGACCAGATAGGTCTGCGTGCCGGTATAGGTGAAGGGCGAGGGATTGGGCGCGAGCACCCGCGTCACCAAAGGCGACAGGCGCAGCGCCTGCCCGAACGGGGCGTCGGCGACGAGGGTGGCGATGTCGGTCATGTCATGGCCCCTCCCCTCGACGGGAAGGGAGCCAGGGAGCCACATGCCAAGCGCCGAAGATGAAAACCCGCCAACTGTCGAAAGACCTTACATTCCCGCCAACCGCCCGGACATGTTTACCCTGCAAGATCGCGGCGAACCGCCGATCTCGCACGTTGGCACACGCCATGCAGAAAAGTTGCCGCAGCCGTCAAAGCTTCAAACGGGGGGCGCGGCCTTTCTCCTCGGCCCGTCCCCCGACCCGGCTCACTCCGCCCTGGCGACGTTCTGCTCGGTCATGAGCTGTTGCAACTCGCCCGCCTCGTACATCTCCATCATGATGTCGCTGCCACCGACGAACTCGCCCTTGACGTAGAGCTGCGGGATCGTCGGCCAGTCCGAAAACGCCTTGATCCCCTGCCGCACCTCCTGGTCCTGCAGCACGTCGACGCTGTCGAACGCGACGCCGAGATGATCGAGGATCGCCACCGCGCGGCTCGAAAAGCCGCATTGCGGGAACAGCGGCGTCCCTTTCATGAACAGGACGACATCGGCGGATTTGACGATGTCGGCGATACGCGCCTGGACCGCATCGGTCATGAGTGTCTCCATGGATGTACGGCCCGCGCCACCCGGCCGCTTGTTACCGCCCCTAGTTGGGCACCGCGGTGGTGAGTTGCAAGGCGTGGAGCACGCCGCCCATCCGCCCGCCGAGCGCGGCATAGACGAGCTGGTGCTGCCTGACGCGCGGCAGGCCGCGAAACGCCTCGGACACGACGCGCGCGGCATAATGGTCGCCGTCGCCGCGAAGGTCGGTGATCTCGACAGTGGCGTCCGGCAGCGCGGCGCGGATCATCGCCTCGATCTCGCTGGCGGCCATGGGCATCCGAACGCCCTCCTCAGCCCTGCTGCATGAACTGGCGGCGCGCCTCGACCGCCTGCTGCTCCAGCGCGGCGCGCACCGCCATATCGTCGGTCTCGATCCCGGCGGAAGTGAGGTCGCCCAGCACCTTGCGGATCACGTCCTCGTCGCCCGCTTCCTCGAAATCGGCCTGCACCACCGCCTTGGCATAAGCGTCGGTCTCCTCGGGCGTCAGGCCCATCTGCGCCGCCGCCCATTGCCCCAGCAGCCGGTTGCGCCGCGCGGTGATGCGGAAGCGCAGCTCCTCGTCATGCGCGAACTTGGTTTCGAACGCCTTCTCGCGGTCGTCGAACGTCGTCATGGTGCGGTGCCCCTGTTGATGCCGTGGGTGATGGACGCGAGATAGGACGCCGGTCCGCCAAGGGCAACCGTTCAGGCCGCCGCCGGCACCAGCCAGGGCCGCGCCTGCGCGTCGCGCGCCTCGAAGCTGGCGATCGCCTCGCCCTGCGCCATGGTGAGCCCGACCTCGTCGAGCCCGTTCATCAGGCAGTGCTTGCGGAACGGGTCCATGGGGAACTCGAAGCGGTCCTGGAAGGGCGTGGTCACCGTCTGGCTGTCGAGATCGACATGGATCGTGTCGGTCTGCGCCACCGCCATCAGCCGGTCGATCGCCGCCTGCGGCAGCACGACGGTGACGATGCCGTTCTTGAAGGCATTGCCCGAAAAAATGTCGGAAAAGCTCGGCGCGATCACCGCCCGGACGCCCATGTCGGCGAGCGCCCAGGCGGCGTGCTCGCGGCTCGATCCGCAACCGAAATTGTCCCCGGCGATGAGGATCGGCGAACCGGCATAGGCCGGATCGTCGAACACATTGCCCGGCTCGCGGCGCAGCGCCGCGAACGCGCCCGCGCCCAGCCCCTGCCGGCTCACCGTCTTGAGCCATTCGGCGGCGATAATCATGTCGGTATCGACATTCTTGACGCCCAGCGGATAGGCGCGCCCGTCGACCTCGCGCACCGGCTCCATCAGCGCGCCGCCTCGGGGAAGGCGGGCAGCTTGGCGATGTCGGCCGGATCATGCTCGATGATGAGCGTCGCGTTGAGGTTCGACGTCATCTCGCGGAGCCGCGATTGCGAGGCGAGCGACTGCGCGCGATCGGTGTTGAAGCCGGGCACGCCATAGCGATCGTAGTTTTCGAGGAAATGGGTGGTGTCGCCCGACAGCAGCACCGGCCCCTTGCCCGCGAGCCGCACCAGCAGCGCATGATGGCCCGGCGTGTGGCCCGGCATGGCGAGCATCACCACGCTGCCGTCGCCGAACACATCCTTGTCGCCGCTGACAGGCTCGACCTTGCCGCCCTTGGCCCAGGGCGCGAGATCGCCGGGCGAGGCGCCGAAGGGCGTCGGCTTCCCCCGCACCGCCTGCCAGTCGGCGGCGCCGATCATCAGCCTGGCGCCGGGGAAGAATGATGCCTGCCCCGTGTGGTCGAAATGATAGTGGCTGAGGCCGAGCAGCGTCACCTGCTCGGGCTTGATACCCAGTTGCGCGAGCTGCTCCACGAGCGTCTTGTTCAGCGACATCGAGAACGTGTCGGTGTCGTTGAGCCTGGCGCCCTTGGCCGAGGCCGGCAGGCCCGCGTTCCACAGCATGATCTGGTCGCCGTGGCGGATCAGGTAGCAGCTGTCGGTGATCTCCATCTTGCGCCCGACAAAGGCGCGCGTGTCGGAGAAGGCATCGAGATCATTCGCCCGGATGGTGCCGCAGTCGAGCCGGGTGAGCGACACGCCCCCGGCCGGCGCGGCGCGGCTGAGCCCTGCCGCCATCGCCATGCTCGCGACGGCGCCCAGCGCGAGCACCCAGAAAATCTTCTTCATGCGACCTCTCCCATCAGTCCGCGCACGTCGGTCAGCCGGCCCGTCACCGCCGCCGCCGCCGCCATGGCGGGGGAGAGCAGGTGCGTGCGGGCGCCCGGCCCCTGCCGCCCCATGAAATTGCGGTTGGAGGTGGAGGCGCAGCGTTCCCCGCTCGGCACCTTGTCGGGGTTCATGCCCAGGCACATCGAGCAGCCCGGCTCGCGCCAGTCAAAGCCCGCCTCGCGGAAGATGCGGTCGAGCCCCTCCGCCTCGGCCTGGCGCTTGACGAGGCCCGATCCCGGCACGACGAGCGCCTGGCGGATGCGGTCGGCGACCTTGCGGCCCTTCACCACGGCGGCGGCGGCGCGCAGATCCTCGATGCGGCTGTTGGTGCAGCTCCCGATGAAGATGTGCTCGACCGGCACGTCCTCCATCCGCTGTCCGGGAACGAGGCCCATATAGTCGAGCGCCCTGGCGGCGGCGGCCCGCTTGGTGGCGTCGGCGAAGCTCGCCGGATCGGGGACGGCGCCGGTGATGGGCACGACATCCTCGGGGCTCGTCCCCCAGGTGACGTTGGGCGCGATCTCGCCCGCGTCGAGCCGCACCGACGTGTCGAAGGTCGCCCCGTCGTCGGTGACCAAAGTCCGCCAGTAGGCGACCGCCGCGTCCCAGTCGGCACCCCTGGGCGCCATCGGCCGGCCCTTCACATAGGCGAAGGTCGTCTCGTCGGGCGCGAACAGGCCCGCGCGCGCGCCCGCCTCGATCGACATGTTGGCGACCGTCAGCCGCCCCTCGATGCTCATCGCCGCGAAGGTCGAGCCGCGATATTCGATGACATGGCCGGTGCCGCCCGCCGTGCCGATGCGGCCGATGATGGCGAGGATCACGTCCTTGGCGCTGACGCCGGCCCCGAGCGTGCCGTCGACCACGACCTCCATCGTCCTCGCCGGGCGCAGCAGCAGCGTCTGTGTGGCGAGCACATGCTCGACCTCGCTGGTGCCGATGCCGAAGGCGAGCGCGCCGAGCGCGCCATGCGCGGCGGTATGGCTGTCGCCGCACACCACCGTCGTCCCCGGCAGGGTGAAGCCCTGTTCCGGCCCGACGACATGGACAATGCCCTGCTCGGGATCGGTGGCGCCGATGTAGCGGATGCCGAAGGCGGGCGCGTTCGCCTCGAGCGCGGCGAGCTGCGCGGCGCTCTCGGGATCGGCGATCGGGATGCGATGGCCGGCGGCGTCGATCCGCGGGGTGGTCGGCAGATTGTGATCGGGCACCGCGAGCGTCAGGTCCGGCCGCCGCACCGGCCGCCCGGCGATCCGCAGTCCCTCGAACGCCTGCGGGCTCGTCACCTCATGGACGAGGTGGCGGTCGATATAGACGAGGCAGGTGCCGTCCTCGCGCCGTTCGACGACATGGGCGTCCCAGATTTTCTCGTACAGCGTGCGCGGCTTGACCATGAGGCGCCCCGTAGCGCGCCACGCGGGCGAAGGGAAGTGCGCGCGCCGCCAAAATCCTCCCCGTTCATCGGGAGGATTCCCTCCCCCAGCCCCGCCCGCAAGCGGGCGGGGGATCCGTTGCACCGAACGACCCCCGCCCGCAAGCGGGCGGGGCAGCGAGGCTTACTGAGCGAAGCGAAGTGAGCCGCAGCGGCGAGGGAAAGAGGCTAGGCGCCGACCAGCGCCTCAGCAGTCACCACCCACCCGCGCATCCAATTCCGTAGCTCGGCCCGCGCCCGGTCGGTGAGCGCCTGCTTGCGTTCCTTCTTGCGCACGTCGTCGCCGATCGGCGGGAAGAGGCCGAAATTGACGTTCATCGGCTGGAACGTCTCCGCCTCGGCATCGCCGGTGATATGGTGGAGCAGCGCGCCGAGCGCTGTCGTGCGCGGCGGCATCGCCACCGCCTCCCCCCGCAGCTCGGCGCAGGCGAACAGCGCGCACAGGAGGCCGACCGCCGCGCTCTCGACATAGCCCTCGCAGCCGGTGATCTGCCCGGCGAAGCGGACATGCGGCATCGCCTTCAACCGCAGCGTCCGGTCGAGCAGCACCGGGCTCTGCAGAAAGGTGTTGCGGTGGAGCCCGCCCAGCCGCGCGAACTCGGCGCGCTCGAGCCCAGGAATGGCGCGGAAAAGCTGCACCTGCTCGGCATGTTTGAGCTTGGTCTGGAAGCCGACCATGTTCCATAGCGTGCCCAGCGCATTGTCCTGCCGCAACTGCACCACCGCGTGCGGCCAGCGGCCGGTGCGCGGGTTGTCGAGCCCGACCGGCTTCATGGGGCCATGGCGCAGCGTGTCGCGCCCGCGCGCCGCCATCACCTCGATCGGCATACAGCCGTCGAAATAGGGCGTGTCGGTTTCCCACTGCTTGAACGTGGTCTTCTCGCCGTCGAGCAGCCCCTGGACGAAGGCGTCGTACTGCGCACGGTCCATCGGGCAGTTGATATAGTCGCGCCCGTCGCCGTCCGGCCCGCTTTTGTCCCAGCGGCTCGCCATCCAGCAGATGTCCATGTCGATGCTGTCGCGGTGGACGATCGGCGCGATCGCGTCGAAAAAGGCGAGCGCGTCGCGCCCGGTCACATCGGCGATGGCGCTGGCGAGCGGTTCGGCGGTGAGCGGGCCGGTGGCGACGATGGCGAGCCCGTCGGCCGGCAGCGCGTCGACCCGCTCGCGCACCAGTTCGATGAGCGGATGCGCCGCGATCGCCTGCGTGACGCCGTCCGCGAACAGCGCGCGATCGACGGCGAGCGCCGATCCCGCCGGCACCCGCACCCGGTCCGCCTGGGCGAGAATCAGCGATCCCAGCGCCCGCATCTCCTGATGCAGCAGCCCGACCGCGTTATTGGCCGGGTCATCCGACCGGAAGCTGTTGGAGCACACCATCTCGGCGAGCGCCTCGCTCTCGTGCGCCGCCGTGCCGTGTCCGCCGCCGCGCATCTCGGACAGCCGCACCCGCACGCCGCGCCGGGCGAGCTGCCAGGCCGCCTCGCTTCCGGCGAGGCCGCCGCCGATGATGTGGACCTCCGCCGTCATGACGTCAGAACCCGGCCGGGAGCGCGTGGCGCCCGTCGCCGCCCAGCCGCAACACCGTACTCGTCATCACCGCCGCGATCGGCAGCGGCGCATAGGCGTGCGGGAACAGCGCCCCGCCGCGCGAGGGCTCCCAGCGCGGCGGCTCGGGCAGCGCCGAGACATCCACCATCGCCAGCACCAGCCGCTCGACCTGCGCGAAATGTCTGGCGAGCGTTCCCGCCACCTGATCGCGTGTCGAAAGGTGGATGAAGCCGTCGCGCAGGTCGTCGGACGATCCGGCGAAGGTGCCGCCGGCTTTCCAGTCCCGCCATTGCGCCTCGGTGAGGATCTTGAACACGAACAGCTCGCTCATGTCCGTTCGCTAGGCTGCGCGGCGGCGGCCTGCAACCCCCGCGCTTGCAACCCTGGCCGATCTACCGCATGACGGCCAGGTGGATGACGTCAACGTAAGCGTAAAGCGGGCGGTCGAGGCCGGCTTCGACCCTGCCCGGCTGGCGCGGATCGATCGGTTCCTTGACGAGCGCTACCTCGCCAGCGGGCGTTATCCGCATGTCCAGCTTCTCCTGTCGCGCGACGGCGAGCCGGTGCATCAGTACTGCGCCGGCGCCGCCCGCGCCGACGGCGCGCCGCTGCGGCCCGACGCGCTCTACCGCATCGCGAGCATGACCAAGCCGCTGACATCGGTGGCGTTCCTGATGCTGGTCGAGGAGGGGCTGGTGGCGCTCGACACGCCGCTGCACGACATCCTGCCGGCGTTCGCGGGTCTGCGCGTGCATCAGGGCGGCGCCGCGCCGCTCGCCGCGACCCGCCCCGCCGCCGCGCCGGTGCGGATGATCGACCTGCTGCTCCATACCGCCGGCTTCACCTACAGCTTCCAGAAGCAGACACCGCTCGACGCCGCCTATTTCGCCGCCAGGCTCGACGACTTCAAGTCCCCGGTCGACCGCGACGGGATGATCGCCGCGCTCACCGCCCTCCCCCTCGCCTTCGATCCCGGCGGCGGCTGGACCTATTCGGTCGCGACCGATATCCTCGGCTTCGTCGTGGAGGCGATCAGCGGCCGGCCGCTCGCGCGGGTGTTCGCCGAGCGCATTTTCGCGCCGCTCCGCATGGAAGACAGTTTCTTCGAAGTACCCGCGAACAAGGTCGACCGGCTGACCGACGCCTGGGCGCTGACCGAAAAGCACGGCCGTGTGCTCTATGACGCCGGCGCCGACGGGCTCTGGACACGGCCGCGCCCGCTGCACGGCGGCGGCTCGGGGCTGGTTTCGACCATCTGGGACTATCACCGCTTCTGCCGGATGCTGATGAACGGCGGCACCCTCGACGGCGCGCGGCTGCTCTCGCCCAAGACGGTGGCGCTGATGACCGCCAACCACCTTCCGGGCGGCGGCGACCTCGCCTCGCTCGCGCGCGGGCTGTTCAGCGAGAGCGGCTATGCCGGCATGGGCTTTGGCCTGGGCGTCGCGGTGACGCTCGACCCGGCGGCGTCGCTGGTGCCCGGCACGCCGGGCGACTACAACTGGGGCGGCCTGTTCTCGACCAGCTTCCTCATCGACCCGCGCGAGGGGCTGATCCTGCTGTTCATGACCCAGCTCATCGCGCTAGGAGCCTATCCGATCCGCCGCGAGCTCAAGACGCTCGTCCACGCCGCCCTCATGGAAAGCCGCGCATGAGCGACCGTCCCGAACCCACGCCCGAACAGCTCGTCGCGGGGATGCTCCGCCTGCTTGATGTGCGGCCGACCGGCCCGATGCGCTTCCAGGGCGGCCGCAAGCCGGGCGGCAAGGGCCGCGTGTTCGGCGGGCAGGTGATCGGCCAGGCGCTGATGGCCGCCACGAAGACGGTGGCGGTCGACCGCCTCGTCCACTCGCTCCACGCCTATTTCATGCGGCCGGGCGATGAGGATTATCCGATCGACTACACGGTCGAGGCCGATATGGACGGCCAGTCCTTCTGCAACCGCCGCGTCGTCGCCTGGCAGAAGGACAAGCCGATCCTCAACCTCGTCGCCTCGTTTCACCGTGACGAGGCGGGTTATCACCACCATGCCAAAATGCCCGCCGCGCCGCCCCCGGAAAGCCTCGGCAGCGAGCGCGATTTCGTCCGCGCCTCGCCCGAGCGGCTCCAGCCCGAGGCGCGGCTCTTCCTCGACCGGCCCACGCCGCTCGAATTCCGCGTCGACGGGATGCCGCTGTTCGCGATCCGCGACGAACCGTCCGATCCGCAAGCGCGGATGTGGTTCCGCACGACCGCGCCCGTCGTCGCGCGACAGGCGATGCAGCGTGTCGCCCTCGCCATGGCGAGCGACGCCTCGCTGATCGTCACCGCGTGCCTGCCCCACCGCGTCAAGGGCTCGACGCCGGTGCGGATCGCCAGCATCGACCACGCCGTCTGGTTCCATTCGGACGTGACCATCGACGACTGGATGCTCTACGCCACCGACAGTCCCTGGGCCGGGCATGGCCGCGGCCTCGCGCGGGGGCAGATCTTCGCGCGCGACGGCCGCCTGGTCGCCAGCGTCGCGCAGGAAGGGCTGATGCGGCTCAGGGCCGACTGACCGGCCCGGCCATCGTGCCGTGCGCGCGCGTGTCGCGCATCAGGAGATAGGTGACGAGCGACAGGGCGATCATCGCGGTCACATACCAGAAGAACAGCGTCTCGTGCCCCGCCTGCTTCATGAGCAGCGCGACGCTCTCCGCGCTGCCGCCGAACAGCGCGTTGGCGATCGCATAGGGAAAGGCGACGCCGAGCGCGCGGATATGCGCCGGGAAAAGCTCCGCCTTCACGATCGCGTTGATCGAGGTGTAGCCGGTGACGATCGCCAGCCCCGCCATCACCAGCAAGAACGCGCGCAACGGGCTCCCGCCCTGGGCCAGCGCCGCGAAGATCGGGTAGGTGAACAGCACGCCCCCGATGCCGAAGCCGACGAGCAGCGGCTTTCTCCCGATCCGGTCGGAGAGCGCGCCCGCCGCCGGCTGGAGCAGCATGAACACGAACAGCGCCGCCGTCATGATCGCGGTTGCCGCCTCGCGGCCGAAACCCGCTGAATTCACGAGATATTTCTGCATGTAGGTGCTGTAGGCATAGAAAGCGAGCGTGCCGCCGGCGGTCAGCATCACCACGAGCGCCGCCGCGCCGGGATGCTGGCGCACCAGCGCCCACAGGGAGGAGCGCGTGCCGGTCTCGCGTGTCTGGAAATCCTGCGTCTCGGCCAGCCCCCGGCGGATGAAGAAGACGCCGATCGCGAGCACCCCGCCGATGAGGAACGGCACCCGCCAGCCCCAGCTTTCGAGTGCCGCCTCGCTCAGCACCGCCTGGAGCACGAGCAGCAGGCACAGCGCGAGCAACTGCCCCGCGATCAGCGTCACATATTGGAAGCTCGAATAGAAGCCGCGATGCCGCCGCGCCGCCATTTCCGAAAGATAGGTCGCGCTCGCGCCATATTCGCCGCCGACGCTGAGCCCCTGGATCAGCCGCGCGATCCCCAGCAAGACCGGCGCCGCCACGCCGATCGCCGAGGGCGGCGGGATGACGGCGATGAGCAGCGATCCGCCACCCATCATCATCACCGACAGCGTCAGCCCCGCCTTGCGCCCGTGCCGGTCGGCATAGACCCCCATCAGCCAGGCACCGAGCGGCCGCATCAGGAACCCCGCCGCGAACAGCGCCGCCGCGCTCAGCAGCTGCGCGGTGCGGTCCCCGCCCGGAAAGAACAGCGGCGCGAAATAGAGCGTGAAGGCCGAATAGGCATACCAGTCATACCACTCGACCAGATTGCCCAGCGACCCGCCGAGAATGGATTTCAGCCGATGAGGCGGATCGGGTGCGGCGGGCATGGCGATGGAGTGGCACGGGGTCGCCGACGAGGCAAGATGGCGCCCGCCTCAGCGACAAAAAGAAGGGGGGAGAGCCAGCTCGGGCGACTCGATCCCCCCTGCGCGGCGAAGCGTCGGGTGCCGGTTCGACCGGCGGCTCCACTCCTGCCTATGTTATCTGTCCGACGCGCAGCGCATCCGCAGACTAGCGCAACGCGCGCAAAAAAAAAAGCTGGCCCGGAGGCCAGCTGAAGGTTTTTAGGAGAGGATGCCTGAAAGGCACCACCTATCTAGGTGCGCGCTATCCGTGCTGCAAGTGCGAAAAGAACAACCCTGGTTGCAAAAGTTGCAATCCCTATCGTCGCGAGTCGGGCGGCAAAACGACGATCACGTGCGGCGAAGCGAAGCGTCCGGGCGGCTGGCGATGTGAGCGGCCGCAACAATTCGGGTGAGTGAGCAGCCCTCAAGCGCCGTCGAACGTGTCGCACCGCGCCGGGTCGCCGGTGGTGAGCCCCTTGCGCAGCCATTCCATCCGCTGCGCGCTGGTGCCATGGGTGAAGCTGTCGGGCATCGGCGTCTGACCCGCCCCGCGCTGGAGCGTGTCGTCGCCGATCGCCTCCGCGGCGCGCAGTCCTTCCTCGACATCGCCCGCTTCCATCAACCCGGTCGCCTTGCCCCAAACACCGGCATAGCAATCGGCCTGCAGCTCGACCCGTACCTGGAGCGCATTTGCCTGCGCCTCGCCCGCCGCGCGCTGCGCCTGGCTCACCTTGCCGAGCGTGCCCTCGAGATCCTGGATGTGATGCCCCACCTCATGCGCGATGACATAGGCCTGGGCGAAGTCGCCCGGCGCGCCGAAGCGCCGCGTCAGCTCGTCGAAGAAGCCGGTGTCGAGATAGATCTTGCCGTCATTGGGGCAGTAGAACGGCCCCATCGCCGCCTGCGCCGCGCCGCAGCCCGACATGCCGCTGCGGTCGTAGAAGACGAGCGTGGCGGGCTGATAGCGCTGCCCCCGCTTGGCGAAGAGCGCGCCCCAGGTGCGTTCGGTCGAGCCGAGCACCTTGAGCGACCAGCGCTGCACCGGCGTCAGCCCTTGCGGAGTGCCCTGCGTCGCCTGCTGGCCGACGGGCGAGGAACCACCGCCCCCGGTGAGGCTGCCGAGGTTGATCCCCCCGAACAGCGCGAAGGCGATGACCAGCACCACGACGCCGCCGCAGCCGAAGCGGCTCGCCACGAAAGGGAGCAGAAAGCCGATCGGCCCCACGCCGCCGCCCCCGCCAAAGCCGCCGCCGCGCTGCACCTCGAAATTGCTGCTTTCCCGTTCATCGTCGAGCCGCATATCCGTCTCCCCCCGGCGCCATCCGCCTGCCTTACGGCAATTCGCCCGAGGCGCAAAAGCTCCGCGCGCATCTCGAAAGCCGATGGCCGGGCGGCGGCGAATCTGATATTGCACCGCACCATGGACATGGCCACCAAGCCCCGCCGCCGGCGCGACGCGCCGATGCCGCTCCCCGACCAGGTCGCGCTGGTGCTCCAGGGCGGCGGCGCGCTCGGCTCGTTCCAGGCGGGCGTGGTCGAGGCGCTGTTCGAACAGCGGATCGAGATCGACTGGGTCGCGGGCATCTCGATCGGCGCGATCAACGCCGCGATCATCGCCGGCAACCCGCCCGATCAGGGGCCGGCGAAGCTGCGCGCGTTCTGGGAACTGGTGTCGAGCGGCATGCCGACCTTCGCGCTCCCGGACGACCGCTCGATCCGCGAGGTGGCTCACCTTTCCGCCGCCGCGACGGTGGCGATGTTCGGCGTGCCGGGCTTCTTCCGCCCGAACATGCTGCCGAGCTGGTGGGCGCCCGACGGCAGCGCCGAGGCGACGAGCTTCTACGACACCAAGCCGCTCAGGGAGACGCTCGACCGTCTCATTGACTGGGACCGGGTCAATCACGGGCCGATGAGCTTCTCGGTCGGCGCGGTCGATATCGAGACCGGCAATTTCGAGTATTTCTGTACCGGCAACCCGCGCTGGAAGGGGCGGATCGACGCGCGGCACGTGATGGCCTCCGGCGCGCTGCCGCCCGGCCTGCCGCCGGTCGAGATCGACGGCCGCCACTACTGGGACGGGGGTCTGGTTTCCAACACGCCGCTCTCGCACATCATCGACCATCAGGAGGTCGACACGCTGATCTTCCAGTGCGACCTCTTCCCGGCCGAGGGACCGCTGCCCCGGACGCAGACCGATGTCTGGTCGCGGCAGAAGGACATCCAGTATTCGAGCCGGACCCGCCAGGTGACCGACCAGTATCTGCGCCTGCGCCGCGAGCATCACACCATGGAGCGGCTGCTCGCGAAACTGCCGCCCGAGCTTGCACACTCGCCCGAGGCCGAGGCGGTGCGCAAGAACGTGGACATTGGCGCGACCAACATCGTTCACCTCATCTACCGCGGCCGCGCGTGGGAGAGCGGTGCGCGCGACTTCGAGTTCTCGCGCCCCACCATGCTCGATCACTGGGCGCAGGGGCGCGAGGCGGTCGAGGCGGTGATCCGCAACGGCGATCTCCTCGCGCGCAACATCCTCGACGGCAAAAGTGCAACATTCGACCTGCAGGCGCCGGGTCTCATGAAGGAGAAACTGGCATGATGCTCAAGGGCAAGACGGCACTCGTCACCGGCTCCACCTCCGGCATCGGCCTCGCTTATGCCAAGGCGCTGGCGGCCGAGGGCGCCAACGTCATCATCAACGGCTTCGGCGATCCCGCCGCGATCGAGACGGAGCGCCAGGCGCTCGAGGCGGCAAGCGGCGCGGGCGCGCGCTATAGCGGCCACGACCTCACCAAGCCCGAGCAGATCGAGGCGATGATGGCGGAGGCGCAGAGCGCGTTCGGCGGGGTCGACATCCTCATCAACAATGCCGGAATGCAGCATGTCGCGCCGGTCGAGTCGTTCCCGGTCGAGAAGTGGGATCTCATCCTCGCGCTCAACCTGTCCGCCGCCTTCCACGCCACCCGCCTCGCGCTGCCGGGCATGAAGGCGAAGAAGTGGGGCCGCATCATTCAGACCGCCTCGGCGCACAGCAAGGTCGCCTCGCCGTTCAAGAGCGCCTATGTCACCGCCAAGCACGGGCTGGACGGCTTCACCAAGACGGTGGCGCTCGAGGTCGCGACGTTCGGCATCACCGCCAACTGCATTTCGCCCGGCTATGTCTGGACCCCGCTGGTCGAGAACCAGATCCCCGACACGATGAAGGCGCGCGGCCTCACGCGCGACCAGGTCATCAACGACGTGCTGCTGGAGAGCCAGCCGACCAAGCAGTTCGTCACCGCCGAACAGGTCGCCGCCATCGCCCTCTTCCTGTGCAGCGACGCCGCCGCCAACATCACCGGCGCCAACCTCTCGGTCGACGGCGGCTGGACGGCGGAGTAAGGATAGCCTCCGCAACCGGCCGGGAGGATTCGATGACCGCTTTGTTGACCGAGAGCGAGGCGTCGCGAATCGCGTGGACCAGCGAACGGGTGGGCCTGGACAGCGAGGCGACCCTGTCCACCGTCTGTCAGATCAAGTCGATGCTGACGGGCCGCGCGTCGCTTATGAGAGACCTCACGGCGAGGATCGAGGCTGGCGCGGCGGGAGACGTGCAGGGGCTGCGCGCGCTCGTGGTCATGGTGAAAGGCGCGCTGGGCGGCGCGATCGCCGGTTTCGCGTTCAAGGGGCTGGGCACGGCGGTCGCGTCGTTTCTCGGCATCGCGGCGGCGGCGGAAGTCATCGCAGCGATACTGTTCGTCGTCGGCGCGATCATGCTGCTGTCGTCGATCCTAGAACTGCCCGGCGCGTTGCGGGCTCTCAAGCAGGCCGGAGAACAGCGCGTCTTCGACGACCTCTGACGCCGATCACCCGCGCCCCTTGCCACCGGCCCGCCGCTCGCCTAAGCGGCGGGCTTGATGGCGCCCGGCTCCGCACCCGCTTCCGCTTCCGGTCTCGTGGGCCGCGACAATTTCCCGCACCGTCATCTCATCGGCATCGCGCCCTTGAAGCCCTGGGAAATCCGCTTCCTCCTCGACGAGGCGGAGCAGTGGGTCGCGCTCAACCGCGCCGAGAGCCGCAAGCATGACGACCGGCTCGCGGGCCTCACGCAGATCAACGCCTTTTTCGAGAATTCGACCCGCACGCTGCTCTCGTTCGAGATCGCGGGCAAGCGCCTGGGCGCCGACGTCGTCAACATGCACACCGCGCAATCGAGCGTGAAGAAGGGCGAGACGCTGATCGACACCGCCGTCACGCTCAACGCCATGCGCGCCGACGTGATCGTCATCCGCCATGGCAGCTCGGGCGCGGTGCAGCTCATCGCCGACAAGGTCGACTGCCCGGTGCTCAACGCGGGCGACGGCCGCCACGAGCATCCGACGCAGGCGCTGCTCGACGCGCTCACCATCCGCCGGCGCCTCGGCGGGTTCGAGGGGCTGATCGTCGCGATCTGCGGCGACATCCTCCACAGCCGCGTCGCGCGCTCGAACATCCTCAGCCTCACCGCCCTCGGCGCACAGGTCCGCGTCGTCGCGCCGCCCACGCTGATGCCGCCACAGATCCACCAGCTCGGCGCGCAGCCCTTCCACCGGCTCGACGAGGGGATCGAGGGCGCCGACGTCGTCATGATGCTCCGCCTCCAGAACGAGCGGATGGAGGGCGCCTTCATCCCCTCCCCGCGCGAGTTCCACGCGCTCTGGGGTCTGACGCCCGAGCGCCTGCGCGCCGCCAGGCCGGGTGCGCTCGTCATGCATCCCGGCCCGATGAACCGCGGCGTCGAGATCACCAGCAACGTTGCCGACGATCGCGAGCGGTCGGCGATCACCGAGCAGGTCGAGATGGGGGTCGCCGTCCGCATGGCCTGCCTCGACGTCCTCACGCGCGCGCGGCGGGGGGTCGCGGGATGGGCGTGACCGCGATCATCGGCGGGACGGTCATAGGCGCGGAGGGGGCGCCCGGCCCCGCCACCGTCCTCATCGACGGCGAGAGCATCGGCGCGGTGGGCGACGTTTCCCTCCCCAGCGACGCGCGCCTCGTCGACGCCACCGGCCTCATCGTCGCGCCGGGGATCATCGACCTTGGCGTGTTCAAGACCGACAAGCCCGCCTTCCACTTCGGCGGCATCACCCGCGCCGCGCTGATGCCCGACCAGTCGCCGCCGCTCGACGACCCCGGCCTCGTCCAGCACGCCGGGCGCGCGGGCAAGCCCGATTTCTGGGTCCACCCGATCGCCGCCGCGACGCGCGGCCTGGCCGGGCGCGAGCTGGCCGAGATCGGCCTCATGCAGCGCGCGGGCGCCCGCGCGGTCGCCACCGGGCGCGGCTGGATCGCCGACAGCGGCGTGATGCACCGCGTGATGGCCTATGCCGCCGCGCTCGGCCTCACCGTCATCACCCATGGCGAGGATGGCGGCCTTGCCGCCCGCGCCGTCGCCACCGCGGGCGAGACGGCCTCGCGCCTCGGCCTCCCCGCCGCGCCCGCCTGTGCCGAGGCGATCGCGATCGCCCGCGACATCATGCTCGCGCGCGAGACGGGGGCGCGGCTCCACGTCCGCCTCGTCACCACCGCCGCCGGGCTCGACCTCGTCCGGGCCGCCAAGCGCGAAGGGCTGGCGGTGAGCTGCGGGATCAGCCCCGCCTATCTCTTCCTCAACGACAACGCGATCAGCGACTTCCGCACCTTCGGCCGCCTCTCGCCGCCGCTGCGCAGCGAGGGGGATCGCCAGGCCTGCCTCGCCGCCGTGGCGGACGGGACGATCGACGTCATCACCTCCAGCCACGATCCGCGCGGGCCGGAGGACAAGCGCCTGCCCTTCGAGGATGCCGCGCCCGGCATGGCGGGGGCCGAGACGCTGCTCGCGCTCAGCCTCAACCTGGTGCGCGACGGCGTGATCGGGCTCGACCGGCTGAGCGCGCTTCTCTCGGCCAATCCCGCGCGCCTCTTGGGCCTCGACGCCGGCCGGCTGACCCCCGGCGCCCCCGCCGACCTCATCCTCGTCGAGCGCGACGCCCCCTGGATCGTCGACCGCGCCCGCATGGCCGCCGCCGCCAGCAACACCCCCTTCGACAGGATGCCGATGATGGGCCGCGTGCGGCGGATCATGAAGGGCGGGGGGTGGTTTTGAGGGAGGAGGGCGCCGGCGCGGCGTGGCCAGCGATGGTCACAGCCCGAGCGCGCTCAGCCCCGGATGATCGTCCGGCCGCCGGCCGCGCGGCCAGCGGAACTTGCGATCGTCGTCCCTGATCGGATGCTCATTGATGCTCGCGATGCGCAGCTCCATCAGCCCGTCGGCGTCGAACTGCCAGTTTTCGTTGCCATAGGCGCGAAACCAGGTGCCGCTGTCGTCACGATATTCATAGGCGAAGCGGACGGCGATGCGGTTGCCGGCATGGGTCCACACCTCCTTGACGAGGCGGTAGTCGAGTTCGCGCGCCCACTTGCGGGTCAGGAACGCCTCGATCTCGGCGCGGCCGCTGATGAACTCAGCCCGGTTGCGCCAGCGGCTCTCGGGCGTGTAGGCGAGGGCGACGCGGGCGGGATCGCGGCTGTTCCAGGCGTCCTCGGCAAGGCGGGCCTTCTGCGCGGCGGTCTCGTCGGTGAACGGGGGAAGCGGGGGACGGCTCATGGTCTGGGCTCCGGCAAGGGACGGCCGCGACCGCCGATCAGTTCGACGCGGTAGCCGTCCGGGTCTTCGACAAAGGCAATGATCTCGTTGGGGTCGCCTGGCAAGGGACCGGCCGGCCGGACAACCGGCACGCCCGCCGCGGCCAGTGCCCCGGTCGCGGCATGGACATCGGGAACGCCGATCGCGATATGGCCAAAGGCGGTGCCGGGCGCATAATCGCGCATGTCCCAGTTATGGGTAAGCTCGATGACGGCGTCCTCGGCCTCGTCATCATAGCCGACAAAGGCCAGCGTGAACCGCCCGTCCCGGAAATCCCGGCGGCGCAGCAGCCGCATACCGAGCGTGTCGACATAGAAGGCGAGCGCGGCGTCGAGATCCCGCACGCGCAGCATCGTGTGGAGGAGCCGGGCTCCTGTCAGGGGTAGCGCGGACGCTGGCATGGCGATGGACCTTGATCGAAGGGGCGGACGGCGGGCGAGAGGGGGGCGGGTCGCCCGCCGTCCAGGTGCCGGCCCGGCCGGGGGGAAAGCCGGACGGCAGGTGGGCAACTGGTCAGTTCAGACGTAGAACTGCGAGCGCACGCCGCGGCTCGCCGCCTCGACCGGCGCGGCATCGAAAATGCGCGTGGTGTAGGCGATGTTGAGGGCGGCGGTCTCGGTCGGGAAATAATCCGTCACGAAGCGCGTCGCATTCTCGATCGTGTCGAAGGCGTAGAAGCCGCCGACCGACTGGGTGTGGACGCCCGAGAGCCAGGTCTTGTGGAGCAGCCCCGGCTGCGCCTTGAGAATCGGGTTCATATCGCGCCAGGGCGCCTGGCCGAAGGGAGCCGAGATCTGACCCTCGGTATAGACAAAGGCGCCCGGCCGCCGCGTCACCGGCGCGCCGAAGTGCACCGAGTTGAGGTAGCGGCTGGCCTCTTCCACCACGCTGCCGTCAAACACCCGCGTCGTCTGGGCCACGCCGAACTTGCGGGCCTCGCCGGGGAAGTAGCCGGTGACGAAGCGCTTGGCATTCTCGATCGTGTCGAACTCGTAGAAGCCGCCGACCGAGCGGGTGTGGACGCCCGAGAGCCAGGTCTTGTTGCGGAAGCCGGGCTGCTCGAGGATGACGGGGTTGAGCTCGCGCCACGGGGCGGCGTCGAACGGCAGCGCGTTCTGGAGCTCGGTGTAGACAAAGGCTTTGGACATGATCGTTCCTTTCGAGGGGGCGGATGCCGCGACCCTTGCCGCCGCATCACGATCGCTATATAACGACCGTGATGCGGCAATTAGATAACGATCGTTATCTCGTCAATGGTAAAATAGCGATCGTTATGCAGAGAGTGAGATAACATGGCTCATCCAATTGGAAAGAAAGAGGAAAGTAGGGCGAAAATTCTCGCCAGCGCCGGTCAGGGATTTCGCCGTCACGGGTTCGGCGGCCTGGGAATCGACGGACTCGCCAAGGCGGCGGGCGTCACGTCGGGTGCCTTTTACGCGCATTTCCGGTCAAAGAGCGATGCGTTCCGGGCCGCCGTTGCCGCGGGCATGGGCGCCCTGGCCGACGGCGTCGCGCAGCTGCGGGCCGAGGGCGGCGCCTGGGTGCCCCGCTTCATCGCCTTCTATCTGACCGAGCGGCGCACCTGTGAACTGGGGGAAAGCTGCGCGTTGCAGAGCCTCACCAACGAGGTGGCGCGCGCCGACATGGAGACCCGCGTCGCCTATGGGGTGGAACTGCGCCGCACGATCGCCATGCTGGCGGATGGCCTGGGCGAGAACGGGGACGGCCGCGCGCGTGCCATCGCGCTCCTCGCGCTGCTCTCCGGCGGGGTTTCCATGGCCCGCGCGGTCGAGGACGGGGCGCTCGCCGACGACATCATCGCCGCGGTCAGGGACGCGACCCTGAGGGTCGCCGCGTTCGACCCGGACGAAGCGCCAGCCGGATGACCGGCATGGCGGGTCAGGGGCACATCCTGCTCCATCCCCCCACCCCACACTTGACGCTCCCCCCACTCTCGCCCTACCCCCCGGCCATGCCGCGCCGTCCCCGCCCCGCCCATCCCCGCGTGATCGTCACCCGCCGCCTGCCGGCGCCGGTGGAGGCGCGGATGGGGGAGTTGTTCGACGTCCGCTTCAACGCCGATGACCGGGCGCTGAGCCGCGCCGAGCTGGCCGAGGCGATGCGGGCCTGCGACATCCTCGTCCCCACCGTCACCGACGCGATCGACGCGGAGCTGATCGGCGCGGCGGGGGGCGACCTGCAACTGCTCGCCAATTTCGGCACCGGCGTCGACCATATCGATCTGCGCGCGGCGCGGGCGCGCGACATCATGGTCACCAACACGCCCGGCGTCCTCACCGAGGATACCGCCGACATGACGATGGCGCTCATCCTCTCGGTCCCCCGGCGGCTGGCCGAGGGGGAGAAGCTGGTGCGCGCGGGGCAGTGGACGGGCTGGAGTCCCTCGGCCATGCTCGGCCACCGCATTGGGGGCAAGCTGCTCGGCATCGTCGGCATGGGGCGGATCGGTCAGGCGGTGGCGCGGCGCGCGCGCGCCTTCGGCCTCGCGGTCGCCTATCACAACCGCCACCGCCTGCCCTTGAGCGTCGAGGCGGAAACAGGCGCGCATTATGTCGAGGATCTCGACCATCTGCTTGGGCAGGCCGACATCCTCTCGATCCACTGCCCGCACACGCCCGCGACGCACAACCTCATCGACGCGCGGCGCATCGGCCTCATGAAGCCGACGGCCTATCTCATCAACAGCTCGCGCGGCGGCATCACCGACGAGGGCGCGATGATCGACGCGCTGGAGGCGGGGCGGATCGCGGGCGCGGGGCTCGACGTGTACAGCCACGAGCCGGCGGTCGATGCGCGGCTGCTGGCGCTCTCCAACGTCGTGCTGCTGCCGCATCTGGGCTCCGCGACCTTCGAGGGGCGCGCGGATACCGGCGCGCGCGTCATCGCCAATATCCGCGTGTGGATCGACGGCCACCGCCCGCCCGATCAGGTGCTGGAAGGCTGGATTTAAGGATTGGGCGCTAATCGGGCGCGATGATCGCCCGCGCTTTCCGCTTCATCGCTCCGGCCGCGCTGTTCCTGTCGACCGCCGCCCGCGCGCAGGACGCCGCGCCCACCGACAGTGGCGACACCGCCTGGCTGCTCGGCTGCGCGCTGCTGCTGATGCTGGCGGTGGGCGGCGCGGCGCTCCATGTCACCGCCCAGGCCGGGTCGCGGAGCCGGATCACCGCCGGCCTGACCGCGCTGGCCGCCGCCGCCGCCGCCGCGCTCGCCTGGGTGCTGGCGGGCTACAGCCTCGCCTTTGCGCCGGGAGGCGGGGTGCTGGGCGGCGGGCTCAACGTCGGCCTGCGCGCGCTGGCGGTGACGCGCGAGGGGCTGGCGACGCCCGAAAGCGGCTTCGCGCTGTTCCAGATCGTCGCCGTGGCGCTGGCGGCCGCCCTGCTGAGCGGCGCGGCGACCGGGCGCGGACGGCTGGGCTGGCTCGCGGTGTTCGCGGCGCTGTGGGCGCTGGTGGTAGCCGCGCCGATCGCGCACTGGCTCTCGGGCGACGGCTGGCTCGCGCATCTCGGCATCGTCGACGCGGCGGGTGGCCTGAGCTTTCACCTGACGCTGGGCACGAGTGCGCTGGTCCTCGCGCTGTTCGTGGGCCGCCGGCTGGAACCCGCCCCGCGCCGCGCGCCCGGCGCGGGCCTGGCGCTGATCGTCCTCGGCCTCGTCGCGCTGATCGGCGGCAGCACGGGCGCGGCGGGCGAGGACGCGGCGAGCGCGCTGCTCAACGGCCTGATCGCGGCCGCCGCCGGGCTGCTCACCGCGCTCGTCGCGCGCCGCGACGCTCCGGCTACGGAGAGGGTACAGGCGGCGGTCCTCGCCCTCGTCGCCAGCCTCGCCGCCATCTCGGCCGCCGCGCCGTGGCTGGGGCCGCTCGGCGCGCTGCTCACCGGCATCGCCGGCACGCTGTTGGCGCTGACCGGCGCGCGCTTCTTCGACGCCCGAATGAACGCCGACGATCCGCTCCACCTCGCCGCCGCGCATGGCCTCGCCGGAGCCGCCGGCGCGCTGCTGCTCGCCCCGCTGGTGAGCGAGCGGCTGGGCGGCGCGGGCTATGAGGCGGGGATCAGCGTCGAGAGCCAGTGGGTCGCGCAACTGATCGGCGTCGCCGTGGTCGCGGGCTGGGCGGCGCTCGGCACGCTCATCCTCGCGCTCGGCCTCTCGGTCGCCGGGCCGCCGCGCGTCACCAAGGCGCGGGAGAGGCGCGGGCTCGACCACGCGGCAGAGGCGGAGCCGGACCGCTGACACTCGCCATCGCCATCTTCGCGCACAACGAGGCGCGGCGGATCGCCGCCTGCCTCGCGAGCCTGCCGCTCGAGCGGCACGACATCGCCTATCACCTGCTCGTCAACGGATCGGCCGACGCGACGGCGGCGATCGGGCGGCGCTGGGCGGCGCGCTATCCGGCGCTCACGGTGCATGACTGGCCCGAGGGCGGCAAGGCGCGGAGCTGGAACCGCTATGTGCGTGAGGTCGCCCCGCTTGATGCCGCCGCCTACATCTTCATGGACGGCGACGCGGAGATCGCGCCCGGATCGTTCGATGCGCTGGCCGCCGCGCTCGCCGCCGCGACACAGGCCAATGCCGCCGCCGGGCTGCCGCTCAACGGCCGGCGCTTCAAAGCCTATCAGGCGGAGATGCGCCGCGACGGGGGGCTGTTCGGCGACCTCTACGCGCTTGCGCCCGCCTTCCTCGACCGCATCCGCGCGCGCGGCCTCGCGCTGCCCGAGGATCTGATCGGCGACGACGGCCTCATCGCCGCCTGGGCACGCACCGATCTGGGGCGCGACGCCGATGCGCGGCCGGGCCGCGTGGTGGTGGCGGAGGGCGCGGGCTTCCGCTGCGAGCCCGCGTCGCTGCTCCACCCGGCGACATGGCGCACCCAACACCGGCGGATGCGCAACTACGCGCTGCGCCATTTCCAGAACCGCATCCTCTCCGACATCATGGGCCGGGAGGGGCCGGCGGGCATCCCCGCGCGCCTCGCCAGCCGCTATGGCGAATGGCTGCCCCGCTTGCGGCCACGCGGGGATATTGTTGGCGGCTATTATGACCGGGTGGCTCTCAGGCTGATGCGGGAACGGCAAGGCTGACATCTCGCAACGGCCGTTCCCCGGCGAAGACCGGGGAACAATCGGGTCAGCGCTCCGCCGTCAGCCCCGTCATCGCCTGCGTCGCCTCGATCGCGCCGCGATAGGCTTCCTGCCGCTCGTGGCTCCAGTAGGTCAGCTCGCCGAGCGGGATTTCGGCGCCCGAGACGGCGCACAGCACGAAGCGGCCCGGCTTCAAGACCTGATAGTCGGACGCGCCATAACGGAGCACCGCGAGGCCGGGGAGATCGGGCATACGCATGGCCTCCTCCTGCGCGCGGGCTCGGGCGCTGTCAATCGCCGGTCAGGATGCGGTCGACGAGCTGCTTGACGCTCGGCACGAAGCCGTTGGAATAGAAGGGATCCTGCTTGAAGCGATACGCTCCGTGGCCGGCGAAGATCAGGTTGCGGTCGACATCGCCGCCATGCACCGCCTCCTGCAGCGTCTTCTGGATGCAGAAGCTGCGCGGATCGGCGAGGCGGCCGGTCGAATAATCGTCATGATCCTTCCACGCCGAAAAGCCGCAGTGCGACAGGCAGCCCATGCAGTCCGCCTGGTCCTGGCGGATCGTCGCCTTTTCCGTTTCGGTGACGAAGACGAGCGTGTTGTCGGGCGTCTTGAGCGCGCTGGTGAAGCCCTGCCCGACCCATTCGCGCGCGCGGATGAGGTCGCCGCGCGTCACCCAGAAATTCTTGCCCTTCACCCCCACGTCGAGCTGGTGGCTATGGTCCCCCGCCTGTTCGAGCGAGAAGGCGATCTGCCGCTCCGACCGCGCCTCGAGATTGCGCAGGAACTCGTTGCGCACCGCCGAGGAATAAAAGCCGGTCGGCGAAAAGCGGTGGAGGAGGATGTCGCCTTCCTCCAGCGTGGTGAGCTTGTCCTTCCACGCCCGCGGGATCGGGCTTTCCTGCGTGAGCAGCGGCCGGGTGCCGAACTGGAAGGCGATCGCGCCCAGCTCGGGATTGTCGATCCAGTCGTTCCAGTCGCGCAGATACCACACGCCGCCGGCCATCACGATCGGCACATCGTCGGAAATGCCGCCCTCACGCATGGTCTCGCGCAGCGCCTTGACGCGCGGATAGGGGTCTTCGGGCCTGGCCGGGTCTTCGGCGTTGGAGAGGCCGTTGTGACCGCCCGCGAGCCAGGGGTCTTCATAGACCACCGCCGCCAGCCACTCCGCCGCCTTGCTGTAGGCGCGCTTCCACAGCGCCCGGAAGGCGCGGCCGGAGCTGACGATGGGGAGATAGTTGACGCCGTGCTGCGCGGCGATTTCGCTGAGCTTGTAGGGCATTCCCGCGCCGCAGGTGACGCCCCCGACCATGCCCCTGGTCCGTTCGAGCACGCCCTGGAGCACGCGCTGCGCGCCGCCCATTTCCCACAGCACGTTGATGTTGATCGCGCCCTTGCCGCCGGCGATCTCGAACGCGCGGCGCACCTGCTCCACCGCCCCGTCGATGGCGTAGCGGATCAGCTCCTCGTGCCGGGCCGCGCGGGTGCGACCGTGATAGAGCTGGGGAATGACGCGCCCATCGGCATCATAGCTGTCGGCGTTGACGGCCGAAACGGTGCCGATCCCGCCGGCGGCCGCCCATGCGCCCGAACTGGCATGATTGGAGACCGCGACGCCCTTGCCGCCCTCGATCAGCGGCCACACTTCCCGGCCGCCATAGAGAATCGGCCTGATGCCCTTGAACAACGTCCCTTGCTCCGACTATCGCGCCGCCCCCGACGCCCCGGCCGACCCATAGCAAGAAGTCGGAGCGGCCGTGAGCGGAAATATGGCCTGCGTGCAACTGTTTCTCAATAATCCTTCGAGACGCGCACGTTCGCGCTCTGCCGTCCCACGGTCGACACGCTGGAGAGGAGCGAGAGCCAGCGCGTGATCTGATATTCGACCCGCGTGGCGCTGTAGCCCTGCCCGTCGGTGATCAGTTCCACATAGATGCGGCGGCTGAGATATTTGCCGGCCGCGACCGATGTCTGCTGCCCCGTCGTCTGGTCGGCGGGGAGGATGCGCAGGCGCGAGAGGCCCGTCGCCTTGCGCACCGCGTTGATCGGGTCGAGCCCGCCGCCGCCCCTGCCCTGGAACGCCGCCACCGCGGCGGCGAGCTGGATCGCCTCGGGCGCCGACAGGTTGGTGATCGACGTGCCGAAGAGCAGCCGCGAGAGCAGCTCGTCCTCGGGCAGCGCCGGGATACTCGAAAAGTCGATCTCGGGCTGGGCGCTGGTGCCGGTGACACGGATGGTGGCGTTGATGTCGCTGACGTCCGACTGGGCGGTGATCGCGAGCGTGGGGTTGATCGGCGTCGATCCGGTGAAGCGCAGCGCCCCGTCGCGCAGGTCGAAGCGCTTGCCCGCGAAATCGTAGCTGCCGCGCACCAGGTCGGCGCGGCCGGTGATGGTGGGCTGGGTGACCGTGCCGCCGATCTGGAGGTCGGCGCGCCACTCGCTGTCCATGCCGAGGCCGGTCACCATCAGCCGGTTGCGCGCATTGGCGTGGATGTCGAGCCGCCAGGGCGAGGCGGGCGTCGCACTCTCGAACTCCTCGCCGCGCCGGTTGACCTCGACGACGCGCAACTCGGGGATTTCCGCGACGGAGGCGGCGCGGCCGAGCACGAAGCGGCTGGAGATCACGTCGAGATCGCCGCCGATGACGCCGCCATTGCCGTCCGAGCGGACCGTCAGCGGGCCGGTGACGGTCGCGGCGATATCGTCGCGGTCGAGCAGCACGGCGCGGCTGGCGCGCGCGCTGAGGTCGATGCCGAGGCCATTGAGCCCGAACGTGAAGCGCGCGCTGCCGTCAAGCGTGCCTCCGCCCTTGGTCTGGCCGCGCAGCGTGCCGAGGATGAGCTGCGAGCCGTCGAACCGCCCCTGCGTGGTGAGGCCGGTGAGCGTCATGCCGGTGACCGGGCTTTGCAGCCGCGCGCCGCTGGTGCTCACCGATCCGGCGATCACCGGATCGGCCAGCGTTCCGGCCACGTCCGCGCTGATCGTCGCGGGGCCGGAGAGGGTGAACAGCTCGACATTGGTGAGCCGCCAGAGCGTGTCGGCATTGCCGCTGTACCGGACCTGAGCGCGCATCGGGGCGTTGGCGATCCGCTCGATGATCGTGCCGCCGGCGCCGAGCGGCGTCATCATCGCCTGCGCCCGGCCGATCACCGTCGCGCCATTGCGCACGATCGCGCGGACGGCGGCGCGATGGGCATTGAGCACCGCGTTGACACCGAGGTCGACGGGCGTCGCGCTGATCGCGAGGCCGGAGCGGGTCAGCCCGCGCACCGTCACCCGCGCCTCGCCGCTCGGATTGCCGCCGCGCGGCAGATCGTAGCGCACCTGCCCGCTGATCGTGCCGCCGAGGCCAAGGTCGGGATTGGCGAGATCGGCGAGCGCAAGCGGCAGACGGTCGAGCCGCGCGCGCAACTGCGTCGCCGCGCCGCCGAACAGCCCCGCCAGCTCCGCCGTGCCGCCGCGATAGTCGACCACGGTCGGCGCGAGGCGCCAGCCGCCATCCTCCCGCGTCAGCATGGCACTGTTGGCGAAGCGGATCGGCTGTCGGGCGAGCGTCCCGGCAAGGTCGATCGCCGCGCGCCCCGGCTCGATCCGCGCGCGCGCCTGCAAGTCGAACAGCCGCCCCCGCTGCGCGCCGAGGCTGAGGTTCACCGTTCCAGCGCCATTGACGAGCCGCGCCCGTCCCGCGAGCCGCCCGATGCGGGTGCGGCCGACGAGCACGCCGCCCGCCTGGACATTGGCATCCACGCTCGTCGCGCCGGGGTTGAGGAGGATCGTCGCCTGCACCGTCCCGCGCCCGATGCCGATCGCCGGCGGCCCGGCGAACTGCGCGGCATTGGCGGCGAGCGCGAGGATGATCCGCTGCACGCCGCTCACCGGCTGGAAGCCGATCGTCCCCGTCACGCGGCCGGTCACGTCGAGCCGTCCGTCGAAGCCGCCGGTCACCGGCGTCAGCGCCCCCGCCGCGAGGGCATCGGCGACCGCGATCCGGTCGACGCGGATCAGCGCCGGGGCGCCGGGGGGCAGCAGGATCGCGCCGCCGCCGGCAAACGGCCCCAGCGTCGAGCCACCGGCGGCGGTGAAGACATAGCCGGCGGCATCGGGCGTTAGTTCCGCCTTCACCTCGCGCAGCCCCAGCGCGTCGAGCGGCCGGGCGAGGACAAGGTCGGCATGGGGCCGGTCGATCCGTCCGTCGAGCACCAGCCGCACCGGGCCGTAGCTGTCGTGCTCGCCGCTCCCCTCGAAACGGACCTGGCCGTCGGGGCGGCGATAGCCGTTGGCGCGCAGGCGCAGCGCCGGCGCGTCGAGCGTCAGCCCCGCGAAATGGAGCCGCCCGTCCGCCCCCAGCCGCAGGTCGCTCGTCGCCCTGGGCAGTCCGCCGGCAAGCCCGCGCAGAAAGGCGTTGTCGAGCCGCCGCAGCGCCGCCGCCGCCCGACCCGTGAGCTGGAAGCCGCCGCGCGGCGCCTGGGCCGCCGTCACGCGCGCGGTCATGTCGACGAGCCCGAAGCGGGGGATGTCCAGCCCCTTGAGATCGCCGGTGAAGCCCGCGTCGAGCGTCCCGCGCGCGAGGTTGGCGAGCAGGATGAGGTCGCCGCGCACCTTGCTGGTGCGGATCGCGATCGGCGTGCTCGTCACCACCGATCCGGCGATCTGCAACGTCCCGGCGACACTGACGTCGCGCAGGATGCCGTCGAGCACCGGCCCCTGCCCGTCGACCCGCCGCGCCGTCACGCGCAGCGGCACCAGCGTCGGCCCGCGCTCGCTCAGCCGCCCCTGCCCCTGGCCGCGCAGGTCCACGATCCGCGCCTTGCCGAAGCGCAGCTCGGGCGCGCGGAGCAGATATTCGTAGGCCGCCGACCGGAACGGTCCGTCGAGCCGCAGCCGCAGCCGCACGTCCTGCCCGCGCGCCTGTTTGAGCAGCGCCTCCGCCCGCCCCGCGCCCACCTCGACGAGCAGATTGTCGAAACTCGACCGGGCGAGGTCGATCGCGCCCTCGGCCTCCATCCGCAACGCCGCCGAACGCAGCGCCAGCCGGCCGTCGAGCACGCGGTTCGCCAGCCGCGTGTCGATCGCGACGCCCAGCCGGGGCGCGGCGAGGCGAGCGGCGAGCCCCTTGCCAAGCAACGTCGGCGCCAGCGTCCCCTCCGCGCGATAGCGCCCGGCATCGGCGGCGAGGTCGAGCGCCGCCACCTGCTCGGTGCCGAGCACCGCGGCCAGCCGCCCGCGCCAGCGCCGCCAGTCGCCGCGCCCGTCGACCGCCAGCCGCACGTCGCGCTCGAGCCCCGCCGCGCCCGCCAGGATGCCGCCGCGCGGGCCGAATAGTTGCAGGTCGAGATCGAAGCGGTTGGCATCGGGCCGGCTGTCGAGCGAAAGTTGCAGCCGGTCCTGCGTGTCGAGCGCGCGCGCGCCCATCTGCACGATCGCCCGGCGCGAGCGGATGTCGGCCCGCCCGCGCAACTCGGCGACATGCGCCTTGCCCGCCACGGCCGGGCCGAGCAGGAGCCGCCCGACGCGCAGATCGCCGACGCGGATATCGAAATCGGGAAGGATCGGGCGCTTCCTGCCGCTCGGCTTCAGTTGCGGCAGCCGGTCGAGCCGCGCCTGCGGAATGACGAGGCTGTCGATCTCCAGCCGGTTGGCGAGCCACGCGAAGGGGAACCACTGCATCCGCGCCTCGGGCACGGCGAGGAAGCGCCCCTTGCGGTCGGCCAGTTCGACCCCGCGCAGCCGGACATGCTTGTAGAGGCTGCCCTCGATCGCCGCGACCTTGATGCGCAGGCCGGACGCGGGCGTGAGCGCGCTGATGCGGCTCGCGACATAGCGGTGCCCGCCGGCGCTATCGAGCCAGAGCAGCGCCGCCACCACCAGCGCGACGAGGAGCGCCAGCACGCCCAGCACCCACGCCTGCCAGCGCGAGCGGCGGCGGACTATCATGGGCGGGACGGCCGCTTCGTCCGCCATCAGAAGGCCTGCCCGAGCGAGACATAGACCGCGATCCTGGGATCGCCCTTTTGCGGATTGACCGGCGTGCCGACATCAATGCGGATCGGACCGAAGCTGCTGTAATAGCGCGCGCCCAGCCCCGCGCCCACGCGGAAATTGCGGTAATTGGGCAGGACGTTGGTCGAGATGTTGCCAGCGTCGACGAACGGCACGATGCCGAACTGCCGCTGCGCGCCGAAGCGGAAGCGCGCCTCGAGCGACAGTTCGGCCAGGCTGCGGCCGCCGAGCGGATCATTGTTGATGTCCCGCGGGCCGATCGCCTGATAGCTGTAGCCGCGCACCGATCCGCCGCCGCCCGCGTAGAAGCGCCGCGACGGCGCGATCCGGTCGCGCCCCGCGCCGACGATCGTGCCGAGCCGCACCCGCCCCGCCAGCGTCCACGCCTCGCCCATCGGGAGATAGCCGCTGCCGTCAACCTGCGCCTTGGCATAACCAAAGGCGCCCGATTGCAGCGACAGTTCGGGCGAGAGCCGCCCGGCGAGGCGGAAGCCGCGCGTCGGATCGAGCAGGTCGTCGCTCCCGTCATAGGCAAGGCTCAGCGGGAGCGCGGCGATCAAGAAAGTGCGGCGCGCCGACACCTGCCGCGGCCCGGCGATGTCGCGCTCGTCGGAGAGCAGGAGCTGCGCGCCGACCGACCAGGTCCATTTCTTCTGGAAGATGAGGTTGGTCTGCCGCTCGATGCTGCCGTTGAGGTCGAGCGTGCGCGCCTTGAACGCCGGCTGGTCGATATTGCTGATCGAGAACTGGCCGTTGAGCGCCCGGTCGCGGCGCTGGAAATTGTTGCGGCGGAAGGTGACGCCAAGGCTCTGTTCCTGCGTGCCCGCGACGCCGCGCACCGTGAGGCTGCCTTCGGGCGGGAAGAGGTTGCGGTGCTGCCAGCTCGCCTCGGCGCGAAGACCCTCGCCGGTGCCATAGCCCAGTTCTCCCGCGATGGTGCGCGGCGGCGCCGGGGTCATCGCGACGGCGATGTCGACGCGCGCCGGGTCGGCCGCCTGGCGCGGCTTGATCGAGACGGTCGAAACGAGCCCGGTGGCGATGAGCGCGCGGTTGAGATCGGCGATGTCGGCGGCGTTGTAGGGGTCACCCGGCCTGAACCGCGCGATCGTCTGGACATGGTCGGCGCCGAAGGGCTTGCGGCCGGTGCCCACGATCGCGCCGAAGACGCGATAGCCCCCCGTGGCCACCGCCATGGCGAGGCTACCGTCGCGCTGTTCATGGTCGATCCGCACCACCGGATCGTCGACGCGCGCGAAGGGGTAGCCGCCCTGCGCCAGCCCCTCGCGCACGGCCGCCTGGCCCGCGAGGATGCGGTCGGTGTCGACCGGATCGCCCACCTTGACCGCGAAGAGGTCGCGGATCTTCGCCTCGCGCGGTTCGGCGGGCGAAAGGCCGGTCAGGTCGACCTGCGCGAGCTTGTATTGCATCCCCGACGTCACGCTCAGCACCACGCGCAGCGGCGCGTCCTCGCCACCGGGGCGCTGCACCGCATATTCCACATCGCCGTCATAATAGCCGCGCGTGCGCAGCAGCTTGTCGACCAGCTCGAGGTCGGTCTTGGCGCGGCGGACGATCTGGGCGACATTCGCGCGCTTCCTGTGCCCCTGTTCAAGGGCGGACAGCGCGTCGAAGCGGGTGCGGAAAAGGTCGTCGGCGATCGCGTCGACCCCGCTCAGTTCCACCGTGTAGCGGCTCTCGGTCGCCGGATCCATCGTCGCCGACAGGTCGCTGGCGGCGGGATTGGCGGGAGGCGCCGGCGGCGCCGCCACCGCGCCCGTCGCGGCGGCCGTGCTGTCGGACATGTCCGGCATGTCCGCGGGCTCGGTCGGCGCCACCGGCGCGGGCGCCTGATCGAGATCGGGCCAGTCGACACCGATGTCGGGCATGTCGGCGAGCGGATCGACGCCAGCGGCCGGCGGCGGCGGCGCCGCGCCCTGCGCCCGGACGGCGGGCACGGCAAGGATCGCCAGCCCGCCGCCCAGAGCGAGCCCGATCATCCGACGGTGCCATCCCGCCCTTCCGGTCACGGACTGCGCACCGTGCTGCATGGACCCTTCTTAGACAGAGGTGACGCCCCTAGGCCAGCACCCGTAACGCACGACGCCGCGCTTTGTGTCGGATCGGGCGCGCCGCGCGCCGGGCGGCAATCAGAACGCGCGTTCGAGCCGGTCCATGAGGTCGCGCGCGGGGCTGGCACCCTGGGCGACGGGGTCGGCCGGCGGCTCGGTCCACAGCCGGTCCAGCCGGGCGACGCGGGTGTAGAGATCCTCCGACGCCCGGATCAGCAGCCGCGCCTCGATCGGCAGCCCCAGCAGCGCGACCGAATCGGCCGGCGCCGCCTCGCCAAGCTGGTAGCGCGGATCGAGCCGCGCGCTCTCATTCAGCTCCCCCCGGTCGATCGCGCGCTGCGCCAGCAGCCAGGCGATGACGTGCATCAGCCGCGTCGTCGACTTGAGCGCCTCGCACGAGAAGCTCATCCGCGCCATGAGGTCGAGCGCCTCGCGCGCCACGGTCGCCGGCCCGTCGAAATAGGAGCGCGCGTCGTCGGCGAGCACCATCGCCTCGGTATAGAGCTGGTCGATCAGCCGGCGATTGATCGCGGTGGCGGCCGTGGCGTGGTCCATGCGGCCGGCCTGCCACAGCCCCGCGCGTCTGTCAGCGCCGTTAACGGCGATTCGTCCACCCTTAAGCAATAATGTCGGGGATAAGTGCGTTCTCGATCATCATGATCTCGTCGCGCAGGCGCAACTTGCGTTTCTTGAGGCGCGCCATCTGCAACTGGTCGGTCGCCGCCGCATGGCCGAGCGCGGCGATCGCGCAGTCGAGGTCGCGATGCTCGACGCGCAGCGCCTGCAACCTTTGTTCGAGTTCCTCGGGCGTCATGACCCCGATCATGCCACGCGCCCCGGCGCCGCGCCAGAGGCGAGCGCTTGTGGCGAATCGTGTCGCGATTGCGACATCGACCGCGCCGGATGCGCTTTTCGCACGCGACACGGGCCGCGAATCATGATGTACTCCCTGGTCCGGGTACTGACCATGAGGGAGATACGACATGGATGTGGGCCACTTTTCCGCTCTTCAGGCCAAACATGCGGGGCTCGAGGCCCGGCTCAAGGCAGAATCGGCGCGCCCCTATCCCGACTCGACCATCGTGGCAACGCTCAAGAAGCAGAAGCTGCTCGTGAAGCAGGAACTGTCGCAGATCGCAAGCTGATCGCCGGAGCGTCATCCGGCGCCACCGCCGGAACGCTGCCTGCCCTCCCGAACCCCTCCCGCAGGCGGGAGGGGCTATGGGAAACACCCCTCCCGCAAACGAGAGGGACGTTGAAGACCCTCCTCCCGCAAGCGGGAGGGGCAGCGAGGCTTACTGAGCCGAAGGCGAAGTTAGCCGCAGCGGGGAGGGTCTGCGAGGTCGGGGCGGGCATGGCGACATCCGCGACCGCCGCGAGCCCCCTCCACCACCGTTTGTCAGGCGGCGGTCCCCCTCCCCACAGGTGGGGAAGATCTAGAGCCGCTCAGCCCGCCTTTTTCGGCAGGATCGGCAGCGGGCGGAGGTAATCGGGCCGCTGGTCCTCTGGCAGGCTGGTGTTGATGGGCTTGCGTGCCTGCTGCGGGTCGACGGGCTCGTCGAAGATGACCCCGATCCGATCGCCCTTGCTCCAGGCGACGGTGCCCGTCACCCGGCCGATGCCGCGCAGCGCCACCGCGATGCGGTGCCCCTGCTGGACGCGCCGGTCGATCTCGGCCATCATGCCGGCGGTCGACAGGTTGCGCACCTTGGCCCTGCCCAGTTCCTGCCCCTCGGGCGAGGTGACGACGGTCAGCAGGAGGAGGCTGTCGCGGCGCTCGCTCCGGTTCCTGCCGAGGGGGTCTTGTTCCGCCATTTCCGTTGTGCGCCCGCTGGTTTTCGACCCAGCGAGCGATGGCAGAAACAGGTAGCGAAAGCGTTAAGTATCCAGATCGCCCATTCAGCCCGCCCCGTCGAGCTGCGCCAGCCGCGCCGCCTCGTCCTGCGCGATCAGCGCCGCGACCAGCTCGTCGAGCGCCGGCCCCTCGAGGATCTCGGTCAGGCGATGGAGCGTCAGGTTGATGCGGTGGTCGGTCACCCGTCCCTGCGGGAAATTATAGGTGCGGATGCGCTCGGAGCGGTCGCCCGATCCCACCATCGCCCTGCGCGCCCCCGCCTGCTCGCTCTGCGCGCGCTCGCGCTCGATCTCGTAGAGGCGGGTCCGCAGCACTTTCAGCGCCCTGGCCTTGTTCTTGTGCTGCGACTTCTCGTCCTGCTGCGTCACGACGAGGCCGGTGGGGAGGTGCGTGATCCGCACCGCGCTGTCGGTGGTGTTGACATGCTGGCCACCGGCGCCCGACGATCGGTAGACGTCGATGCGCAGGTCGGTCGCCTCGTTGATCTGGACGTCGACCTCCTCGGCCTCGGGGAGCACGGCGACGGTGGCGGCGCTGGTGTGGATGCGCCCGCCGCTTTCGGTGACGGGGACGCGCTGGACGCGGTGGACGCCGCTCTCGAACTTGAGGCGCGCGAACACCCCCGCGCCCTCGACGCTGGCGATCACCTCTTTAAAGCCGCCCAGCTCGGCCGGCGAGGCCGAGATGATCTCGATCCGCCAGCCCCGCGCCTCGGCATAGCGCTGGTACATGCGCAAGAGGTCGCCCGCGAACAGCGCCGCCTCGTCGCCGCCGGTACCCGCGCGGATTTCGAGCATCGCGGCACGTTCGTCCGCCGCGTCGCGGGGGAGCAGCGCGAGCGCGAGGGCATGTTCCGCCTCGGGCAGACGGGCGCGGATCGCCTCCAGCTCCTCCTGCGCCAGCGCCTTCATGTCGGGATCGCCAAGCATCGCCTCGAGCGCGTCGGCCTCCAGCCGCAGCCCCGCCACATCCTCCGCCGCGCGCGCGACGGGTTCCAGTTCGGCATAATCCTTCGACAGGCGCACGAACGCCTGCGCCTCCAGATCCGCCCGCGCCATCCCCGCCTGCAACTCGTCCCGCCGCGCGAGAATCTGCGCGATCCGCTCGGGGGAGATGGTGGTCATGCTGTCCGCAGCCCTTCATCCGGCCGCGAGGGCCGGTCGCGCGCGCCAAATCGATCAGCCAAGCTAGTGCCGCCCCTCGATCTCGTTGCGCGCGGCTTCGGCGAGGAAGGCCGAGCGGGTGAGGCGGCGCGTGGCGGCCGCCCGATCGATCGCGTCCAACATGCCCCGGTCGAGCGAGATGTTGACCCGTGCCGGCCGACCGCTGTGGCCGATCCAGGGGACCATGACCAGGAAGGCGCCCTCAACCAGCGCCTCTGCCGCGCGATCCCGAATCGTCTCGACGCTGCTCGGTGTCACGTCCTCGGCATCCTCAAACCAGAGCGAGAGCGCCTCGACAGCGTTGGGCACCACATCCTCGATCCGATCCGCCGCCGAGAAGCAGCCGGGCAGGTCGGGAAACTCGACGCCAAAGGCGCTGTCCTCATCCTTGTGCACGATGGCGTGATAATAACGCAATGTCGTTCCGTCCTCAGTCGATCCAACCGGCCTGGCGCGCAATCGCCCGCGCCGTGCCGATCGGCAAATCCTTCTTGGGGTGCGGAACGATCACCGTTCGCGCGCCGCCCGGTTCCTGCCGCACGAACTTGTGATGCGAACCCCGCACCGCGACCCGCTCGAAACCATCGGCGAGCAACCGCTTGACAATCCTGCGGCTGTCCCGCTCCATGTGTAGTTATATACACAATTCGCGCTTCGGAACAAGGGGTCGAGGGCGACGTTGGCGGCTCAGGCGACGCGGGGGCGACTAGAGCGGTGCGGCCATGATCTGAAACTCCCGCGAAAACCCCGTCACGTCGGTCGTGTTCGGTCTATATGGACCAGACCAATCAAGCGATGCCAAAGTATGATGGACCGCAAACGGGGCAAACTCATCAATTTTTACGCGCACATTGGCGAGGTGTTGTGCATCGAGCGCAAGGCCGTCAACTATGAGGTAAGCGCCTGGTACCAAGCGCTTTGCCTTTTCGAACCGCTTCCTAGGTGACCCAGTCGCAACGATCTCACAGCAAATCTTTGCTTTTCTTAACTGAGCCGTCAGCCACAATCCCACATCGATCAGTGAGTCGTCTTCAACAACGACTACAACCCACGTACTCAGCGTCTCTGCCCCATCCAACAACATCCCCAGCCGCTCGATCCCGGCCGCCCAGCCGACCGCTGGCGTCGCCGGTCCGCCGAGCGATTCCATCAGCCCGTCATACCGCCCCCCCGCCAGCACCGTCCCCTGCGCGCCGAGCCGGTCGGTGACGAACTCGAACGCCGTGTGGCGATAATAGTCGAGCCCGCGCACCAGCCGGGCGTTGCGCGTCCACGCGACGCCGGCCGCCGCGAGCCCGTCGGTGACCTTGTCGAAAAAGTCCCGCGCCGCGTCGCTCAGGAACATGTCGATGTCGGGAGCGCTCTCCACCGCCGGGTGGTCGCGCGGGTCTTTGCTGTCGAGGATGCGGAGCGGATTGCGCTCGAGCCGGGCCTGGCTGTCCTCGCTGAGGCTCGCGCGGTGGCTCGCGAAATGCTCGACCAGCGCGGCGCGCCACGCCTCGCGGCTCGCCGCGTCGCCGAGCGTGTTGAGCGTCAGCGTCACGCCCCCGGCGATGCCCAGTTCCCTGAGCAGATGGTCGGCGAAGATCAGCAGCTCGGCATCGGCGAGCGGCTCGGCCGCGCCGATGATCTCCGCGTCGAGCTGGTGGAACTGGCGATAGCGCCCCTTTTGCGGCCGCTCGTAGCGGAACACCGGCCCGTGTGTCGCGACCTTGAGCGGGGCATGTTGCTGCCAGCCCTCGGTGATGTACGCGCGGCAGATGCCGGCGGTGAACTCGGGCCGCAGCGTGAGCGATTCGCCGCCGCGATCCTCGAACGAGTACATTTCCTTGGCAACGACGTCGGTCGTCTCGCCCAGCGAGCGCGCGAACACCGCCGTCGCCTCGAACACCGGCATCTCGACACGGCGGAAGCCGTAGAGCCGGCGCACGCGCTCGAACGTCTCGACGACATGCGCGAAACGGTCGGCGCTCTCGCCGAGCATATCCTGGGTGCCGCGCACCGGGCGCGGCGTCTCGATCCTGGCCATGGCGCGCGCTCTAGTGCCTCGCGCGGCGCGTGGGAAGCCTCTCGCGCTCTGGACGGGCGCGCGCGGCTCGGCCAATAAGGCGCGGGTCCACAAGCCAGAAACGACGATGCCTTTTCCCTTCATTCGCGACCACATCTCTCTCCGGTCCGGGGCGGTGCTGATGACAGCCCTCTGCCTCGCCCCGCCCGCCCTCGCCCAGCCACCCCGCTCCGCCCCCGTCGACCAGCCGCGCCCGAGCGGCATCCCGGCGCCGCGCGACATCGCCTGGCCCGCCGCGCCGATGCGCGTGGAGGTGGATGCGACCAATGTCGCGCAGCGCATCCTTTCGGTCCGCCAGACCATTCCGCTGCCCGGCCCCGGCCCGCTCGTCCTGCGCCTGCCCGAATGGCTGCCCGGCAACCACGCCCCGCGGGGGGTCATCGACAAGATCGCCGGGCTGCGCTTCACCGCCAACGGCAGGCCGGTCGCCTGGACGCGCGACCCGGTCGACATGTTCGCCTTCCATGTCGATCCGCCGGCGGACGCCGCCACCCTCGTCGCCGAGTTCCAGTTCCTCTCGCCCACCAAGGCCGACCAGGGCCGGATCGTCTTCACCGACGCCATGCTCAACCTGCAATGGCCGTCGGTCTCGCTCTATCCGGCCGGCTATTATGTCCGCCGCGTGCCGGTGGAGGCGAGCGTCACGCTGCCGCCGGGCTGGACCGCCTTCACCGCGCTGCGCGGGAGAAGCGCTGGCGCCACCACCCGCTATGACCAGACCGATTACGAGACGCTGATCGATTCGCCGCTCTTCGCCGGCCGCCATGCGCGCAGCATCGACTTGGGCGAAGACGTCACCCTGCGCATGATCGCCGACGACCCGGCCGAGATCGTCCCCGGCGCCGCGCAGATCGCCGCGCATCGCGCGCTGGTGGCGGAAACGCTGGCGCTGTTCGGCGCGCGCCATTACGACCATTATGATTTCCTCTTCGCGGTGAGCGACCAGCTCGGCCCGATCGGCCTCGAGCATCACCGATCGAGCGAGAACGGCGTCGATCCGGGCTATTTCACCCGCTGGGACGAGGGGCCAGGCGATCGCGGCCTCCTGCCCCACGAGTTCGTCCACAGCTGGAACGGCAAGTTCCGCCGCCCGGCGCTCCTGTGGACGCCCGATTACGCGACACCGATGCAGGACGATCTGCTGTGGGTCTATGAGGGGCAGACGCAGTTCTGGGGCTATGTCCTCGCCGCGCGCGCGGGGCTCTACAGCAAGCAGCAGGCGCTCGACGCCTTCGCCTCGATCGCCGCGCGGCTCGACCTCGCGCGCGGGCGGACGTGGCGCCCGCTCGCCGACACCACCGGCGACCCGATCATCGCCGCGCGCCGGCCGAAGGGCTGGGCGACCTGGCAGCGGTCGGAGGATTATTACAACGAGGGGCTGATGATCTGGCTGGAGGCCGACGCGATCATCCGCGCCGGCACCGGGGGCGAGCGTGGGCTCGACGATGTCGCGCGCGCCTTTTTCGGGATGCGCGACGGCGACTGGGGCGTGCTCACCTACACGCGCGCCGACATCGTCCGGGCACTGGGCAGCGTCCACGCCTATGACTGGGACGGCTTCCTGACCGCCCGCATCGACCGGACGAGCGGCGAAGTGAGCAAGGCCGGCCTCACGCTCGGCGGTTACACGCTGGTGTACGGCGCCACGCCCAACAGCGCCGTCCGCGCCTCCGAGATGGAGCGCAACGTCGTCGAGCAGAGTTTCGGCGCCGGCCTCACCGTGGGCAACGACGGCGAGGTCGTCGGCGTCGTCTGGGACAGCCCCGCCTTCCGCGCCGGCATGGCGGTGGGCAACCGCATCGTCGCGGTGAACGGAACCGAATACAGCCCCGCGCTGTTCCGACAGGCACTGGCCGAAACGACCGATCCCGCGCGGCCGATCGAGCTGATTTTGCGGCAGGACAAGCGCTATCGCACGATCAGGCTCGATTATTCCGGCGGCATCCGCTATCCGCGCCTGCAAAAGACAATCGAGGGCGAGGGAAGCCTGGACCGGCTGCTGAGCGCGCGACGCTCGACCGACAAACGACCCTAAACCCGAACAGAAGGGCCATTATGCGTATCGACATGATCCCGGTGGGTGAAAATCCGCCGAACAGCCTCAACGTCATCATCGAGGTGCCGACCGGCGGCGAGCCGGTGAAATACGAGTTCGACAAGGCGTCGGGCGCGCTGTTCGTCGACCGCATCCTGCACACGCCGATGCGCTATCCCGCCAATTACGGCTTCGTGCCCCACACGCTCTCGCCCGACGGCGATCCGCTCGACGCGCTCGTCGTGGCGCGCTCGCCCTTCATCCCCGGCTGCGTGGTGCGCGCCCGCCCGATCGCGGTGCTCAACCTGGAGGACGAGCATGGCGGCGACGAGAAGCTGATCTGCGTCCCCGACGATTCGACCTTCCCCTATTACACCGCCGTCGAGGAAAAGGCCGACCTGCCCGAGATCGTCTTCCAGCAGATCGAGCATTTCTTCACCCACTACAAGGATCTGGAAGCCGAGAAGTGGGTCCGCGTCGGCACCTGGGGCGGTGCCGGGGAAGCCCGCCGCATCACCCTGGAAGCGATCGAGCGCTATCAGGCGGACAAGACGAAGACGGCGGCCTGACAAAATCCTCCCCGTCCGCGGGGAGGAGTGCTGCGGCTTCAGACCCGCACGCCCGCGCGTCCCGCGAGTTCCACCACATATTGCCACGCCACCCGCCCCGAGCGGCTGCCGCGCTGCGTCGCCCATCGCACCGCCTCGACCGGGTCGAAAGCGAGGCCGTGGCGGCGCGCATAGCCCTCGACGATCGCCAGATACGCCTCCTGCCCGATGGCGTGGAAGCCGAGCGACAGGCCGAAGCGGTCGGCGAGCGCCAGCCGGTCGTCGACCACGTCGCGCGGGTTGATCGGGTCGTCCTGCTCGCTTATGCTCCGCGCGACGATGTGCCGGCGGTTGGACGTCGCATAGACGCGCACCTGATCGCGCCGCATTCCCGTCGCGCCCTGGAGCAGCGAGCGGAGCGCACGCGCATCGGCGCCGCTCCCGCCCTCGAAGGCGAGGTCGTCGATGAAGAGGACGAACGGACGCGCCACCGCGCGCAGCGTCGCGAACAAGGACGGCAGCGACTTCAGGTCATCGGTCGCGCACTCGACGAGCGCGATCGGCAGCCCGTCCCATTGCAGCTTGCCGACCACCGACGCCACCGTCGCCGACTTGCCCGTGCCGCGCGCCCCCCACAGCAGGATGTCGTGCGCGGCATGGCCCAGCGCGAGCCGCCGGCTGTTCTCCAGACAGGCCGATTTCTGCGCGTCGATGCCGGAGAGCAGATCATAGTCGACCGGCGCGAACCCCTCGACCGCGACCAGCCCGCGTCCGGTCCAGCGATAGGCGGGATGCGCCATCAGGTCCACCGGGCCGGGCGGCGGCGGCGCGAGCCGGTCGAGCGCGTCGGCGATGCGGTTCCAGGGGTCGTGGGTCATCCCCGCGCTCTACCGGCGCCCGTGACGCCTGCCAAGCAGCCCTTTGCGCGTCGCCCCGCCGCCCGCTATGGCAGCCGCGATGGCGCTTCACCACCGCTCGCCGGGGACGCAGGTCCGCCCCTATGACAGCCCGTCGCTGGCCGAGGCGGCGCAGCTCCTGCGCGCGGGCGAGGCCGTCGCGGTGCCGACCGAGACGGTCTATGGCCTCGCCGCCGACGCGACCGACGCGATGGCGGTCGCGGGCATCTACGCCGCCAAGGGGCGGCCCGCGTTCAATCCGCTGATCGTCCATGTCGCGGACATGGATATGGCGCGCCGCATCGCCACTTTTTCCGCGCTCGCCGAGCGGCTGGCCACCGCCTTCTGGCCGGGGCCGCTGACACTGGTGCTGCCGCGGCGGACGGACAGCGGCATCGCCGATCTCGCCACCGCCGGCCTGCCGACGATCGCGCTGCGGATGCCCGCGCATCCGGCCATGCTGGCGTTGATCCGTGCGACGGGCAGGCCGCTCGCCGCCCCCTCGGCCAATCGCAGCGGGTCGATCAGCCCGACGCGCGCGGCGCATGTGCTCGCCTCGCTCGGCGGCCGTATCCCGCTCATCCTCGATGCCGGGCCGACCGCCGACGGGCTTGAGTCGACGATCGTCGCGCCCGAGGAGAGCCATGTCCGCCTGCTGCGCCCCGGCCCGATCGCCGCCGACCGCGTCGCCGACGTCGCGCGCCTGCCGATCCGCCGCGCCGCCGCCGGCACGGTGGAGGCGCCCGGCCAGCTCGCCAGCCACTATGCGCCGGCCAAGCCGCTGCACCTCGACCGGCTGCGCGCCGGCCCCGACGAGTATCTGATCGGCTTCGGGCTGATGCCCTGCCAGATCAACCTCAGCGAAGAGGCCGACTTGCGCCAGGCGGCCGCCCGCCTCTTCGCCGCGCTCCACACCGCCGACGCCAGCCCCGCCGCCGCCATCGCCGTCGCCCCGATCCCCGAGGAAGGTATCGGCGTCGCCATCAACGACCGGCTGAGGCGGGCGGCGGCCACCTGAATCCTCCCCATTCATGAGGAGGGGGACCAGCCGCAGGCTGGTGGAGGGGACTCTCCTCAAGCGCTGCGCTCGCGGCGCCCCTCTCCACCACCGCCTGCGGCTGGTTCCCCTCCCTGCCGGAGAGGATCAGCAGTCGCCCGAATCCCGCCGGCAGCGCTCGTCCTCGCGCGCGCGGCGTTTGGCGGCCTTGCGGTCGCGTTCCTCCTGCTTGCGCATTTGGCGGCCACGGTTGCGGTCGGCTTCGTCCTGGCTGGTGGTCGCCCAGTCCGCGGCCTGCGACCCGGCCTTGACGGGTAGAGTGACGATGCTGGCGGCCGTGCGCGCGACGCAGCCGCCAGTCGCGAGCGCCAGCAGCGGCGTGGCAAGCAAGAGAAATCTCATGCCCGGCATCATGCCACCTCGCCCCGCCCGGCGCTGCCGCCTTGCGACGAACCGAGCGCGAAAATCTCGCCTCAGGCGGGTTGCTGGCGCAACCGTTCGGCGAAGCCCTTGCGCAGCTTCTGGAGCTTGGGCGGGATCACCGCCATGCAATAGGGGTTGCGGTCGCCGACGCGCGCCCAATAGTTCTGGTGATAATCCTCGGCGGGATACCAGGTCGACAGCGGCTCGATCGTGGTGACGATCGGGCTTTTCCAGTCGGGCTGCGCCCGCGCGATCGCCGCCCGCGCCTCCGCCTCCTGGCCGGCGTCGTGCGGGAAGATGGCGGAGCGGTACTGGGTGCCGACATCGTTGCCCTGCCGGTTGAGCGTCGTCGGATCATGCGTCGCGAAGAACACGTCGAGCAGGTCGCCATAGGCGATGACGGCGGGATCGAAGCTGACGCGGATCGCCTCGGCATGGCCGGTGCGGCCGGTGCACACCTCCTCATAGGTCGGATTGGCGTTGCGCCCGCCGATATAGCCGCTCTCGACCGTCTCGACGCCGGCCAGCGCCTTGAACACGGCCTCGACGCACCAGAAACAGCCCCCGGCAAAGGTCGCGACGGACTGGGACATGGGGAACTCCTCTATGACCCTCCGAAGATAGGTAATCAGTTCGCCCGTGCAACCGCCGCCGCCTCGGCCCTGGCGCGCTCCTCGGCGACCAGTTCCTTGCGGCTCAGTTTGCCGATCAGCGTCTTGGGCAGGCTTTCGCGCACCTCGACCGCGATGACGCGCTCATGCTTGCCAAGCTGCGGGTTGGCCCACGCCATGATCGCCTCGCCGGTCGCCTCGGCGCCCTCGTTCAGGGTCACGAACGCCTTGGGGCTCTCGCCGCGATACGGATCGGGCACGCCGATGACGAGCGCCTCGCGCACGGCCGGATGCCGGTAGAGCACCGCCTCGACCTGGCTCGGGAACACCTTGAACCCGCCGACCGAGATCATGTCCTTGATCCGGTCGACAATGCGGACATAGCCCTGCGCGTCGATCTCCGCGACGTCGCCGGTGCGCAGATAGCCGTCCGCGAAAATGTCGGCATCGGCCTCGGGTTTCCGCCAATAGCCCTTCATCACCTGCGGCCCGCCGATCACCAGCTCGCCCGGCTCGCCGGGCGGCACGGGTCGCGTGGGATCGAGCTTGTCGACGAGGCGCAGCCGCGTGCCGGGGAGCGGCTGGCCGATCGTCCCGGCGCGGTTCTCGCCCTCATAGGGATTGGTCGAGACGATGCAGCCCTCGGTGAGGCCATAGCCCTCGACCAGCGTCGCGCCGGTCGCCCCGACGAACGCCTCGCGCAGGCTCGCGGGGAGCGGCGCCCCGCCCGAGATGCAGGCGCGCAGCGAGCCAAAGTCGGTCTTGGCGGTGGCGGGGTGGTCGAGCAGCGCCTGGAACATCGTCGGCACGCCCGGCATGGCCGTCGCGCGCGTCCGCGTGATCGCCCCGAGCGTCTGCGCGGCGTCGAAACGCGGCAGCATCACGATCTCGCCGCCATTGGCCACGGTGCGGTTGAGCACGCAGATATTGGCGAAGATGTGGAAGAAGGGCAGCACGCCGACGATCCGGTCGGCCTCGCCGCGATGCGGATCGACCAGCACCACCTGCCGCGCGTTGGCGGTGATGTTCTGGTGGGTGAGCATCGCGCCCTTGGGCCGTCCGGTCGTGCCGCCGGTATACTGGAGCAGCGCGACGTCGTCCGGCGCGAGCGGCGCGGGCGCGGGCTGGCCGTCATTGGCGATGAGGCTGGAAAAGCTGGTGATGCGCGGATCGTCCACCGGCCGCGCGAGCACCTCGGCCTGCTTGAACCAGCGGTAGAAGAGCGACTTGCCCGCCGGCAGCGCCCCGGCGACCGAACCCACCACCAGCCGCTCGAGGCTGCTCGCGTCGAGCACCTTGAGCGCGGTGCCGAGCAGTTGCCGGGCCGACAGGGTGACGAGGAGGCGCGTGCCGCTGTCCTCCACCTGATGCGCCAGCTCCTCGACGGTGTAGAGCGGCGAGAAATTGACCACCACCGCGCCAGCCAGCATCGCGCCATAATAGGCCGCGACATAATGGGGAACGTTGGGGAGGAACAGGCCGACGCGATCGCCCGGCGCGATGCCGAGCCGCTGCAGCCCCTTCGCCACGCGGCGGATGCCCGCCACCGTCTCGGCATAGCTGTATTTGCGGCCGTAGAAATCGAGCAGCGGCTCTCTGCCCCTCGCGGCGGCGGCGGCCTCGACCATGGCGGGCACCGTCTGCGGCGCGAAGTCCTGCGCCCAGGGGACGGGATGGTGATAATGGTCCTGCCAGACCCAGCGCGCGCTCTCCATCCGGGAGAGATTAGGCGCGGGAAGCGGCCGGCGCAATGAGGGGGATTGCGGGAGAATGAATTCCCCTCCCGCCCGTCATACCCCTCCCGCAAGCGGGAGGGGTATGACTGGCGCAAGAGGGGGATCGTCAACCTTACCGCATGGGCTGGCCCCAGGGGTCAAGCTCGACGATCTCGCCCATCTCGGCCTCGCGCGCGGCGGCCTCGGCGGCGCGGGCCGCGTCCTCGCGCTCCTTGCGCAGCGACTGGATCAGCGCCTCGCGGTCGCCGGCGAGCTTGTTGTCGGCCGGCGCCTCGATCCCCGCCTTTTTCGCCGCGCGCGCCACCAGCGCGTCCAGCTCGCGCTGCGAGCACAGGCCGAGCGTCACCGGGTCTTTCGGCACGATATTGGCGATGTTCCAGTGCGTGCGCTCGCGGATCGCCTGGATCGTGGTGCGCGTCGTGCCGATCAGCTTGCCGATCGCGCCGTCCGACACCTCGGGATGGTTGCGCAGGATCCAGGCGATGCCGTCGGGCTTGTCCTGGCGCTTGCTGACCGGGGTGTAGCGCGGCCCCTTGGTCCGGCGCACCGGCTCCGGCCCCTTGAGCATGACGAGGCGATAGGCGGGGTTGTTCTCGCCCTTGTGGATCTCGTCCATGGTCAGCTCGTGCGCGCGCACGGGATCGCGGCCGGTATATTTGGTCGCGGCGGTATCGTCCGCGATCGCCTGCACCTCGAGGATGTGGAGCCCGCAGAACTCGGCGATCTGCTCGAAACTGAGCGCGGTATTGTCAACGAGCCAGCTGGCCGTGGCATGGGGCATGAGCGGCTGGGCCACCGGGGCGTCTCCCTTTCGGATCAAATGATAAGGGCCGCCCCTTCCGGGACGGCCTCCTTGTCCGACGATCTAGTCGATCGTGCCCGGCAGGGCAAGGGGAGCAGGCGTCAGGCGGCGATGGCGGGCATCGGCGCGTCGAGCGGCCGGAGCCCGGCGAGGAACTGGCGCGCGCTCTCGTCCCAGCTGAAGCCCCGTGCATAGGCGGCGCATGTCGCCCGGTCGCGGCGCAGCGCGGCGGCGACGGCCCGGCAAAGATCCTCGTCGAGCGCGCCGGTCGCAGGCGTCACCACGTCGACCGGCCCCGTGACCGGATAGGCCGCGACCGGCGTCCCGCACGCCATCGCCTCGATCATAACCAGCCCGAAAGTGTCCGTGCGGCTCGGGAAGACGAGCGCGTCGGCGCCCGCATAAGCGCCGGCCAGCGTCTCCCCGCCCAGCGCGCCAAGAAAATGGACGTGGGGGAAGGCCGCTTCGAGCGCCGCGCGCGCCGGCCCGTCCCCCACCACAACCTTGGCGCCGGGATGGTCGAGCGTCAGGAACGCCTCGACATTCTTCTCCACCGCGACGCGCCCGACATAGAGCAGGATCGGCCGCGGCAGATCGGCATAGCGCGCGGGCGGCGGCGCGTCGGGCCGGAACAGGTCCAGCTCGACCCCGCGACCCCAATGGTGCGTCTGGCCAATCCCCTCGCGGTGCAGCACCGCGCGGATCGACGGCGTGGAGGCGAGCACCGCGCTCGCGGGGCCGTGGAACCAGCGGAAATAGGGCCAGAACCAGTCCGCCGACAGCCCCGTCCGCCGTTCGGCATAATCGGGAAAGCTGGTGTGATAGGCGGTGGTGAACGGCTGTCCGTGGCGCAGGCACCAGCGGCGCGCGGCGACGCAGAGCGGCCCCTCGGTCGACAGGTGGATGGCGTCGGGCGCGAAGTCGGCGATCATCCGCCCCACGCTGCGCGGCGCGGCGAGCGCGAGGCGGATTTCGGCATAGGTCGGGCACGGCACCGAATAGAAAAGGTCGGGCGAGATGATCCTGACGACATGCCCCATCGCCTCGAGCCGGTCGCGCACCGCCTGCAGCGTGCGGACGACGCCGTTGACCTGCGGCGTCCAGGCGTCGGTGACGATGACGATCCGCATCAGGCCGCCAGTTCGATCCGCGCGGCGTCCTCCGCCGCCTTGCGCGCCGCCATCTCGTCGGCCCAGTGGAGGATTTCCATGCGGCCGTCATGATGCTCGACCAGCGCGGTGCAGCCCTCCACCCAGTCGCCATCGTTATAATAGGTGATATCGCCAAACTGGCGAATCTCGGCGGTGTGGATATGGCCGCAGACGACGCCGTCGACACGCCGCCGCCCCGCCTCGTGCGCCACCAGTTCCTCGAAGCGGCTGATGAAGGCGACGGCGTTCTTCACCTTGTGCTTGGCGACCTTGGAAAGCGACCAATAGGGCAGCTTCATCCACCGCCGCACCTGGTTGACGCGCCGGTTGAGCGTCATCAGCATGGTATAGGCCGCGTCGCCGACCACCGCCAGCCAGCGATGCGCGAGCATGATGCCGTCGAACTCGTCGCCATGCAGGACGAGCAGCTTGCGGCCGTCGGCGGTCTCGTGGATGAACTTGCGCCGCACCTCGACCCCGCCGAAGCTGAGGCCGGTGAACTGGCGGAACAGCTCGTCATGATTGCCGGGGATGTAGATGACGCGCGTGCCGCGCCGCGCGCGCTTCATGACACGCCAGACGACATCGTTGTGCGCGGTGGGCCAGTAGACCTTCTTGCGCAGCTGCCACCCGTCGACAATGTCGCCGACGAGGTAGAGCACGTCACTGTCCACGCTGTCGAGGAAGTCGATCAGCATATGGGCGTTGCAGCCCCGCGTGCCGAGATGGATGTCGCTGATCCAGATGGCGCGGTAGTGACGACGCGAGCCGCGCGGCGAAAGGCGCCCCGGCCGCTGCAGCGGCGGCAAGGGCAGGGTCGTGATGGCGTTCATGCAATCCCCCAGGGGTCACTGTCCTCGGGAGCGACCGCATAGGCGGACATCATGACAAAATGACTTGGAGTGTGACGCTTCGGTGACCTGCCGAAGCTAGGGGATCAGCACGATCTTGCCGAAATGGCCGCCATCCTCCAGCCATGCATGGGCGGCGGCGGCCTCGCGCAGCGGGAAGCGCCGGTCCATCGCCGGGCGCAACGCGCCGCTCGCGACATGGGGCCACACCGTCGCCTCGATCTCCTCGGCGAGCAGCCCCTTGAACCCGACCGAGCGCGGCCGCAGCGTCGATCCGGTGAGCGTCAGCCGCCGCCGCATGATGTCGGGCAGGAAGACCGTCGCCTTGGCCCCGCCCTGCACCGCGATCGAGACATGGCGGCCGTCCTCGGCGAGGCACTGGAGATTGCGCGGCACATAGTCGCCGCCGACCATGTCGAGCACGGCGGCGACGCCGCGCCCGTCCGTAATCCGCGCCACCTCGGCAACGAAATCGGCGGTGCGGTAGTTGATCGCGTGCGCCGCGCCCCAGGCGATCGCCTGCGCGCATTTGTCGTCGCTGCCGCAGGTGACGATGGCGGTGATGCCGAACAGCCGGCACAGCGAGATCGCCATCGTGCCGATGCCGCTCGTCCCGCCATGGATCAGCGCCGCGTCGCCCTCGACGACGAAGGCGCGCTCGAAGAGGTTGGACCAGACGGTGAACAAGGTCTCGGGGAGCGCCGCCGCCTGCGCCATGTCATAGCCCGGCGGCACCGGCAGGCACTGCGGCGCGGGCGCGAGCACATAGTCGGCATAGCCCCCGCCGGCGAGCAGCGCGCACAGCCTGTCGCCCAACTGCCAGCGCGTGACGTCAGGCCCGATCGCGACAACCTCGCCCGCCACCTCCAGACCCGGAATGTCGGACGCGCCCGGCGGCGGCGGATAGCCGCCCTTGCGCTGGAGGACGTCCGGCCGGTTGACGCCGGCGGCGGCGACGCGGATCAATACCTCGCCCGGCCCCGGCACGGGCACCGGCCGCTCCTCCGGCACAAGCACGTCCGGCCCGCCCGGCGCCTTGATGGCGATCGCGGTCATGGCGGCGGGCAGTGCCCCCTGGGTCATGCTTGGCCCCCTTTGCATCCCGGCACCAGACCGTTCGACGCAGCCTTATTGACACGGTGCCCGCCGGGGTCAACATTGCGCGCCATGGACCCCGACGATCTGCCCCGCCGGTCGCCCGACGAACCGCTCGCCGCGCTCGCGCGGCAGGATCTCGATCCGCTGTCGGTAACCGAACTGGAGGCGAGGATCGCCGCGCTCCGCGCCGAGATCGACCGCACCGAGCACAAGCGCGCGCGCGCCGTTAACCATAAGGCAAGCGCGGAGGCGCTATTCAGGAGATGATGCTGGGCACCGGCGCGCGCCATGTGCGGCAGGCGCCGGTCCTGGCGGACCTGTCAGGCCATCCCACTTGAAGCGGGATGTCATCGTGACGACATCATCGGGGTCGGGTGCCAAACCCTCCCGGACCCGACAGGAGTGACTGCCATGCCTTCCTTCGCCTCGGCGCTCGAATCCACGCTGCACAACGCGCTCGGCCACGCCTCCGAACGCCACCATGAATATGCGACGCTCGAGCATCTGCTGCTCGCGCTGATCGACGACGACCATGCGTCGAAGGTGATGCAGGCGTGCGGCGTGGATCTGGGCGAACTGGGCGAGGCGGTGAGCCAGTATCTCGATACCGAGCTCGACAGCCTCAAGGTCGATGGCAATGTCGACCCCTCCCCGACCAGCGGCTTCCAGCGCGTCGTGCAGCGCGCGATCCTCCACGTCCAGTCCTCGGGCAAGGAGGAAGTGACCGGCGCCAACGTCCTCGTCGCGCTGTTCTCCGAGCGCGAGAGCTATGCGGTCTATTTCCTCCAGCAGCAGGACATGAGCCGGCTCGACGCGGTGAGCTACATCTCGCACGGCGTCGGCAAGGGCGTGAGCGCGCCCGAACCCGCGCAGGCCAAGGAGCCCGAGGAGGAGAAGGGCAAGGCCGACGGCAAGGCGAAGAAGGACGGCGCGCTCGACCAGTTCACCGTCAACCTCAACGAAAAGGCGAAGATCGGCAAGGTCGATCCGCTGATCGGCCGGGGCGCGGAGGTCGACCGGACGATCCAGATCCTCTGCCGCCGCTCGAAGAACAACCCGCTCTATGTGGGCGACCCCGGCGTCGGCAAGACCGCCATCGCCGAGGGGCTGGCGCGCAAGATCGTCGAGGGCGACGTGCCCGAGGTGCTGGTCCCCGCCGTCATCTACTCGCTCGACATGGGCGCGCTGCTCGCCGGCACGCGCTACCGCGGCGATTTCGAGGAGCGGCTGAAGGCGGTGGTCTCGGAACTCGAGAAGATGCCCCACGCGATCCTGTTCATCGACGAGATCCACACCGTCATCGGCGCCGGCGCGACCTCCGGCGGCGCGATGGACGCCTCGAACCTCCTCAAGCCCGCTTTGTCGGGCGGGACAATCCGCTGCATCGGCTCGACCACCTACAAGGAGTTCCGCAACCATTTCGAGAAGGACCGCGCGCTGCTGCGCCGCTTCCAGAAGATCGACGTCAACGAGCCGTCGGTCGAGGACACGATCAAGATCCTCGCAGGGCTCCGCAGCGCGTTCGAGGGGCACCATTCGGTGCGCTACACGCCCGACGCGATCAAGGCGGCGGTCGAGCTGTCCGCGCGCTACATCAACGACCGCAAGCTCCCCGACAAGGCGATCGACGTGATCGACGAGGTCGGCGCGATGCAGATGCTGGTCGTCCCCTCCAAGCGCAAGAAGGTCATCACGCCCAGGGAGATCGAGGCGGTGATCGCCACCATGGCGCGCATCCCGCCCAAGACCGTGTCGAGCGACGACAAGAGCGTGCTCGAAAGCCTCGAAACGGACCTGAAGCGTGTCGTCTTCGGCCAGGACAGGGCGATCGAGGTGCTCTCCTCGGCGATCAAGCTGAGCCGCGCGGGCCTGCGCGATCCCGACAAGCCGATCGGCAACTATCTCTTCTCCGGCCCCACCGGCGTCGGCAAGACCGAGGTGGCGCGCCAGCTCGCGACGCTGCTCGGTATCCCGCTCCAGCGCTTCGACATGTCCGAATATATGGAGCGCCATTCGGTGAGCCGCCTGATCGGCGCGCCGCCGGGCTATGTCGGCTATGACCAGGGCGGCCTCCTAACCGACGCGGTCG
>JAESFG010000274.1_pt1 | contig 107974 bp, 91 predicted proteins | sample 9269371 | NCBI WGS metagenome assembly JAESFG01 (sample SAMN14506227, study PRJNA617093) | algae metagenome | isolation source: Aetokthonos hydrillicola CCALA 1050 (B3-Florida) and co-occurring... | place: USA: South Carolina | collected 2013-01-01
CGGGCGGCCCTGACGGCAGGGATCAGCAGACGCGGACGCGCTTGACGTAGAGGTTGCCCCAGGCGTCGTAGCGCTTGACCTTCTTCACGAAGCAGTAGTCGCCATAATAGCGGGGGGAGACGACGACGACGCCCCAGTGATTGTGATGGCGCCAGCCGTGGTTCTTCCAGCGCCAGCCTGCGTCGGCGGTCGAGGCGATGCTGAGGGTGGCGACGAGGGCGGCGGTGGCGCCGATGACGAACTTCTTCATGGGGGTCTCTCCTGGGAATGGGATCGGTGTGGTTCAATCGGTTCGGACTTCTCTCTCGTCCGTTGGTGCCTTTATCCCATGCCCGGATGAGCGCGGCTGTTCCCGGGGGAACGGTTCCCGGGGTGAAATGAAAACGGCAGAAGATTTTCTGCTTGCGCCATGCCATCACATCACATAAAGATATCTTTATATGTTGATTGGGTGTCTTATGCGTGAACGGTCGAACCTTTCCCTGAACAAGCTGGTGGACGTCCTCAAGGCCGCGGCCGAGCCGACGCGCATGCGGCTCCTGGTGCTCCTGACGTCCGGCGACCTTACTGTAAGCGACATGACCGACATTCTCGGCCAATCGCAACCGCGCATTTCGCGCCATCTCAAGCTGCTGACGGAGGCGGGACTGGTCGAACGCTATCAGGAAGGCGCCTGGGCCTGGTTCCGGTTCCGGCGTGAGGGTGATGCGGCAAGGCTCGCCCGACGGATCGTCGAGGACGCGTCGGGCGGCGATGCGGTCATCGCCCGCGATCACGAGAGGCTCGGGCAGGTGCGGGCCGCCCGGGCGGAGAAGGCAATGGCCTATTTCAGCCGCAATGCCCAGGGCTGGGACGATCTCCGCCGTCTGCATGTCAGCGAGGCCGAGGTGGAGGCGGCGCTGCGCGAGATGGTCGGCGAAGGCCCCGTCGATTCTCTCTTGGATCTCGGTACCGGCACCGGACGGCTGCTGCAGCTCTTCGAGAGCATCTACCGTCACGGCACCGGGATCGATGCCAGCCGCGAAATGCTGGCGGTCGCACGTGCCAATCTCGAGCGGTCGGGCATCTCCAAGGCCTCGATCCGTCTCGGCGACATCTTCAACCTGCCGCTCGAGAGCGGGAGCTTCGATCTCGTGACCGTTCACCAGGTGCTGCACTATCTCGATGAGCCGCAGCTCGCGCTTGCCGAGGCGGCCCGCATGCTCCGACCCGGCGGTCGGCTGGTCATCGTCGATTTCGCGCCGCACGGCATCGATGCGCTCCGCAGCGAGCATCATCATGCCCGCCTCGGCTTTTCGCACGAAGTTATGGCTGGCTGGCTCGCCAGCGCCGGGCTCGATGTGATCGAGACCCGCGACCTCGACCCTCAGACCGGCGCGGAAGCGCTGACCGTCACAATCTGGCTGGCGCGCGACCGGCGGATGGAAATCGCCGGCGATACGCCGATCCGCATTGCAAGCAGGAGGGCATGAGGATGATGGCCAAGGTCGATCCCGCGATCCGTCTCTCTTTCGAATTCTTTCCACCGAAGTCCGACGAGATGGAGCGGCAGCTGTGGACTGCCGTCGCGGGCCTCAAGCGGTGGAATCCCGACTTCGTCTCCGTCACCTACGGCGCCGGTGGCTCGACGCGCGACACCACGCTCTCCACCGTCGCGACCATGATTTCCGACCACGGCCTCGCCGCCGCCTCGCATCTCACCTGTGTCGGCGCGACACGCGAAGAGGTGGCGGATACCGTCGCGGAGTTCCGTGCCGCGGGTGTCCGCCATTTCGTCGCCCTGCGTGGCGACCCGCATGGCGGCATTGGCAGCGCGTATCGGCCGCATCCCGGCGGCTATGCGAACGGCGCCGAGCTGACGGCGGCGCTGCGCGACATGGGCGGCTTCGAAATTTCCGTCTCCGCCTATCCGGAGAAGCATCCCGAAAGCGCCGATACCGCGGCCGATATCGACATGCTCAAGCGCAAGGCGGATAGCGGCGCAACCCGGGCGCTGACCCAGTTCTTCTTCGACAACGATCACTATGCCCGCTATCTGGAGCGGGTGCGGGCGGCGGGAATCACGATCCCGGTCGTTCCCGGCATCCTGCCGATCCAGAACCTCGCACAGGTCAAACGCTTCGCCCGGCTTTGCGGCGCGACCGTACCCGGTTTCGTGGATGTGGCGCTCGCCGGCCTCGAGGAGAAGCCCGAGGATCATGCGGCGCGTGCAGCCGACCTCGCCGCTCGCCAGGTCGAGGGGCTCCGCAGTCTCGGTGTCACCGAATTCCATTTCTACACGATGAACCGGGTGCCTCTGGTTTCCGACGTGCTCGAGCGAACCGGGCTCTTCACCGCGCGGGGCGCCGCCGCTGCGTCGCAAGCCGCCTGACAATGAAAAAGGGCGCCGCTCGATCGCGACGCCCTTGTTGAATTCGTTTCCGGACAGTTGACCGTTCCGGACGCGGCAGCTTCAGATGAAAATCATCACCGCGACGAAGGCGAAAGCTGCTCCTACCAACACCGCATTGAAGGAATTCGTAAGCCCCATCGTGGCCTCCTCATCTCGTGTTGACGGGCTTATTAAGGGCCAGTTTGCAGGTGTTGAAAAGGGAATTCTTTGCCGCGGCGCAACATGATTGTGAAAAAATCATGACGCAGTCCGTTCCAATCTCATGAAAATGCGGGATTTTCCCTTCACGTAACTTTTTTGTCGCAGCCTGTGGGAAGGTTAAGGTTTGTGACCCGCCGACCTGCCTTCCGTACCGTCAGGAGGCAGGTTCCGATGTCGCGAACCGGCCCCAAATCTCGAACCGAGGGTAAGAGAGATTCGGTCGACGGTCCGTCCGTCGAGAACGACGAGGCCGATCAGGATCAGCAGCAGGCCGAGCCAGCCCTCGGCGCTCATGCGCTCGCCGAGGAAGAGAGTCGACAGCAGGATCGCGCTCGGCGGCACGATGAGCGTCACCAGCGAGGCGGTGGTCGCGCCTGCCATCGCGATCAATCGGAAATACAGGATGTAGGCGAGGGCTGTGGACAGAAGCGCCAGCATGAGGATGGCGGCAATCGCACTCGCGGGCGGCATCGGAAGGTGCCAGGGCCGGTCGTGAAGGAGCACCACAGGCAGCATGATCAGCGTCGATGCCGTCAGCTGGCCCGCCGCCGTCACCGGTGGCGCGACCGTACTGAACCGGCGGCTCCACACTGCAGCGAAACCATAAGACAGGGCGGCGGCGAGCGGCAGTGCCATCGCCCAGAGCGGAGTGTGACCTGCTGCCGTCAGGTGTTTCGAGAAAAGGGCGGCCGTGCCCGCGAGCCCGATCGTGCAACCGAGCAGCTTGGTGCCGCTCAGCTTTTCGTCGCGGGTGAAGACATGGGCGACCGCCACCGTCCAGATCGGCGTCGTGGCATTGAGGATCGAGGCGAGGCCGGCGCCGATCTCAGTCTGCCCGAGAAAGATCAGGCTGTGAGGCACCGCGTTGTTCATGAGTCCGAGAAGGAGGAAATCCCGCCAACGAACAGCGATCTCTCGATAAATCGCATGCCGACCGGCGATGACGATATGCAGCGCAAGAGCGGCGAACAGGAAGCGCAGGAAAGCGAGCGTAAAGGGCGGGACGTGCCTGACCGCGATGGACGCAAAGAAGAAAGAGCCGCCCCAGAGGAGTCCGAGGCAGCCGAGCATCAGGAGCGTCGCGGGCGAAAGGATGGATGTAGGACGGTTGGACATCGGAATGGCTCCTCTTCAGGAGCCGCCTAGTCCCCATGTCTGTCTGCCGCCACCCGAAAACCGTCTGGACGGCCGCTCCTCAGAGCGCGTCGAGCAATTGCCGCGTGGCCCAGCCGTCGGCGGCCATGCCGAGACGCTGCTGTTCCTTCTGGATGGCGACGCGGGTCCCGCCGCCGAGGATGCCGTCGATCTTGCCGACGTCATGGCCGAGCGCCTGCAACTTCTCCTGCAGCACTTTCATATCGTCGGAGGACAGGCCTTCCTCCGGGCTACCTTTCTGGTAGGGCGGCGCGCCGGCCAGGCGGGTAGCGAAATAGGCGGCCGACGTGGTGTAGATGAAGGACTGGTTCCATTCCAGATAGATGCCGAAATTGGGATAGGTCAGGAAGGCGGGTCCCTTGCGGCCCTGCGGCAGCGTGATCGAGGCCTTCAGGTGGCCGAACCCGGTATTGCCGTCACGCGGCACGACGCCGAGCGCGAACCACTCGCCGGCGGTCAGCGGGCCGCCCAGTCCGGTCTTTTCGTAGGGCAGGGTGTCGGGGATGGTCACTTCCTGGAGCCAGGGCTCACCGCGGGTGAAGCCGAGGCTCTGGATGAAGCGCGCTGCGGTGAGGATCACGTCCTCCTCGCTCTGCTTGAGGTTGACGTGCCCGTCGCCGTCGCCGTCGGTGCCGAAGGCGATGATGTCCCTGGGCAGCATCTGCACCTGGCCGATTTCCCCCGCCCAGGCACCAGTATTGCTGTCGGGATCGAGATCGCCGTGCTGCACCATCTCCATCAGCGCGATCAGCTGCGGGCGGAAGAGTTCCGGCCGGCGGCAGTCATGCGCCAGAGTGACAAGGGCGTTGCGGGTGTTGAAATCGCCCTGGACGGCGCCGAAATCGGTCTCCATCGCCCAGAAGGCCGTGATGACGGGGGCTGGCACGCCGTAATCCGCCTCCGCCTTGGCGAAGGTGTCGGCATATTGCTTGATCTTCTTGCGGCCGATGTCGAGGCGGGCCTGTGACACGGTCCGCTTGGAGAATTCGAGGAAGGTCTGGCGGAAGACGCCCTGGGCGCGGTCGCGGCTCAGCACCTTCTTATCGATCTGAGCGCCGGCGAGCGCACGGTCGGCGGCGTCCGCCGGAACGCCCGCGGCGAGGGCCTCCGCCTTGACCCCGTCGAGGAAGTTCGCCAAGTCGCCGCCGCAGGGCGCCTTTGGTTCTTGGGCCAGGGCTGGCGCCGCGGCGAGAACGGACAGGCTGAGCATAGCGATAGCGGCGGCGGTCTTGCGCGTCATGGATGGCCTTCCGGGCTGGCTTTCGAGGTGAAGAAGCTTTTCCAGAAGATTAAGGCAGATGCAAGTCTGCCGGCTGTCTAATCCTGTGCCGTATTTGGAGTCAGTTTGCGTCCGCCGCGGCCGACTTCACCCACTTCTGCCAATTCTTGCGGGTTCCGGCAAAGACATTGATATCCGTGTCGCCCTTGATTCCGGGAATCCGGCCGGTCGAGGTATACTGCCAGAAGGCCCAATGCTCCCGGTCGTAAACCTTGGATGGATGGTCCGCCACGGCGCGCAACCAGAAATGATAATCGTTGAACTCGCCCACCAGGATGTCGCGGTGGAAGTCGACCGAGGTGTAGATGATCGGCCGCTTGCCGTAGTGCTTTTCGAGCCGGTCCATGAACTTCTTGAGCTCGTAGACGGCAGTGGCCTTGGAGGGGCGGTATTTGCAGGTCTTCGAGGCGCCGTTCCACTCGACGTCGAGCACCGGCGGCAGGTAGATTGCGCCCTTCGGCACGTTCTGGATAAACCAGTCGGCCTGTTCGTCCGCCGTCGAGCAGAAATAGTAGAAATGGTAGGGGGCATAGGGGATGCGGGCGTTGCGTGCGCCCTGCCAGTTCTGCTGGAAGCGGTCGTCGACCCGGTCCTTACCTTCCGTCGCCTTGATAAAGACGAAGGACACGCCGGAATCGCGTGCCGTCACCCAGTCGATGTCGCCGTTCCATTTGGAGACGTCGATGCCGTGCACCGGATGATGATAGGGCGTGATCCGCCCGAAATCCTGCGGATCGGTGTCGTGGAACTTCGGGGAGATCGATGCCGTCTCCACGAGATCGTAATTGGTCGACGTGCACGACGCCAAAGCCAGGAGCAAGGGCAGGACGGCAGCTGCGATTGACCGCATTTTTCCCCCGAGGATACGCGACTCACCTTGCCTCCCGAGCGCGCGCGCGTTCGTGCAGAGCCTGCCGCGGGAGGTCCGAACCTCCGTTGTTCCATATCATCGTAAAAAATGGGTTAGTTTCAAGCCAAATCGGCAGACGGGGCCATCCGGCGTTGCGGCGGCCGCTGGTCCGGCGCCTGGGCCGCAGAGGGGTCACGCCGCGGTTCCCGGCAGTGTCCAGAAACGAAACAACTGCTTCGATACGGGGCGGCGATACTTGCTTATCCACAGGCTACACCGCCGCGGCCGTGCCAAAGCCCAACAACAGAGAAAATTAATATTTGCCCGATAGCGTTCCGGTACTTCGCAGGAGCTGCTAACATGATGTTACGAGCTTTGCTGCCGGGAATCGTCCAGCGATATGCAATAGCTGGCCTGGCGCTTGGGTTCATCGTGCCTCTCATCGGGCACGGCTTGGAATTGGTGACAATCGGACCCGCGGCTCTGGCCTTGCGCTTCGGCGAACCGTTCCATGTTCTCGCCTATCTGCTGCCCGTTGCCGGGCTGGCTGTCGGCTCCTTCTTCGGACTGTCGAGCGGCCGCCTGCAGGTCAGGCTGAGCGCGGGCGAGGTGATCGAGCAGGAGCTGCTGCATCTTTCCCTGCATGACCGGCTGACCGGCCTGCCCAATCGCATGGCGCTCGAGCGCGAGATTGCCCGGATGATCGCCGCGGGGCGCCATCAGCCCTCGCGTGCTGCATTCCTGCTTCTCGATCTCGACAAGTTCAAGCATGTCAACGACACGCTCGGCCACGATGCCGGCGACGAGTTGCTGCAGCTCTTCGCGGTCCGGGTCTCCGAGGTGACCGAACCGCAATCGCGGCTCTTCCGTCTCGGCGGGGACGAATTTGCGGTCACGATCGCCAATGCATCGGGCGATGCCGCGATCGAAACGATCTGTCGCGCCATCGAGACCTGTGCCGGCCAGCCGTTCGACCTTCGGGCGGGGCGGGCGGTGATCGGCGTTTCCATCGGGGCTGCCTATCTCGATCCCTCCGACCGCGCGATGCCCGACGTCATGAAGCGGGCGGATCTCGCGCTCTATGCGGCAAAGGACGCCGCCGGCTCGACCCATGTCTTCTACGACGCGGTGCTCGCAGAGGGCATGTTGCAGAAGATGCGGACCGAACAGGAGATCGCCGCCGGCCTTCTTCGCGGCGAGTTCTTCTTGGAATACCAACCTGTGGTCAGTCCCTGGACCCGGCAGATCTCGGCGTTCGAGGCGCTCGTCCGCTGGCGCCACCCCAAACACGGCATCATCGGCCCGGAACATTTCATCGGCGTCGCCGAGCGCTCCGGCCATATCGTGGCCCTCGGGCGCTTCGTTCTGGAACGGGCGATCGCCGATGCCGGGCGCTGGCCGGACGCGATCGGCATAGCCGTGAATGTCAGCCCCGACGAGGTGCGTGGCCGCGATTTCGTGGATTACGTCACCAGCCTGCTCGACGAGAACGGCGTCGTCCCGCAGCGACTGACGGTGGAACTCACCGAATCGACACTGGCGTCGGATGCCGCGAGCGTCGGCCGGGCTCTCATGGCCCTCAAGGCCGCAGGCGTAAAGGTTGCGATCGACGACTTCGGTGCCGGCCTGTCGAGCATCAATCATCTCCGACAGTTTCCGATCGACCAGCTGAAGATAGACCGATCCTTCACCCGTGAGCTGGTCGAAGGCGGTCGCGGGGCCGAGCTCGTCGAGATCATCCTCAAGCTTGGCAATGCCTTCGGGATCGGCACGACCGTCGAGGGGGTGGAGAGCGAAGACCAGCTCGAACGGGTCCGGATGCTCGGCGCCGCCGCCGTCCAGGGCTACCTGATTTCGCGGCCACTGGGCTTCGCCGCTGCCCAGGCGCTGGCGCTCGGCGACGGCGCCCCGGACCAAGCGCTTCGCTACAGCGCCTGACCTTCGCTATCCACAGACCGGGCACCGCGTGACGGCAGTGCATCGCTATTCCCGCGCCACTCGGTTATGAAGGCCCATCAACAGGAGTGGTGCATGCGGATCGTCGCGCGTATTCTGGCCTGGCTCGGTCTGGGTCTCATCGTTCTCGTGGCCGGCGCCGTCGGCTGGATCTCTCTTTTTCCGCCGGAACTCTTGCGGGTGGGAACGGCCTATGCGGCCAAGATCATCTGTTCCAACACCTTTCTCGCCGGACGTGATCCCGCCGACGTGCTGGCGCGCGACGTCCAGGCGCCCGGCCATCCGCTGTTGAAATATGTCGGCTTCGAGCGCTCGGGCGATGCCATCACCACACATCTCTTCGGATTTGTCGCGCGCCAGACGGCCGTCTACCGGCCCGGCCTCGGCTGCACGGTCGTCGCCGACGGCGATGTCGACAGTGTACGCGCCCTGACGCTTGCGGATGCCAGGGCCCGGGACCGGTCCGAACTCGAATGGCCGCTGGGGGATCAGGTCAGCAAGCCCCTGAGCGCCCCGGTCCAGGCACTGCTCGACGATCCCGAACTGGCCGGGCCCGAGATGCGGGCGATCGTGGTGGTGAAGGACGGCCGGATCATCGGCGAGCGTTACGGCAAGGGTTTCGGCGAGACGACGCCGCTGCTCGGCTGGTCGATGACCAAGACGGTGACAGCGGCTCTGGTCGGACAGCGCATCGCCGAGGGCAAGCTCGCCTACGACCAGGACAAGCTGTTTCCGGACTGGACCGACGGCCGGGCCAAGATCAAGATCTCCGATCTGCTGGCGATGCAGAGCGGCCTCGACCTCGAGGAAACCTACGGCGATGTCAATGACGTCACCCGCATGCTCTTCCTCGAGCCGGACCAGGCGCGGTTCGTGGCCGCCAAGCCGCTGGAGGCCGAGCCGGGGACCAAGTGGGAATATACGACAGGATCGGCCGTGCTCCTGACCAGGATCTGGATGAACAGCTTCACCGACCACCAGGAGGCACTCTCCTATCCGCGGCGGGCACTCTTCGACAGGATCGGGATGACGAGCGCGATTCTCGAAACCGACGAAGCCGGTACCTTCTCGGGCGGGTCTCTCATGTATGCGACGGCACGCGATTGGGCCAAGTTCGGGCTGCTGCTCGCGGGCGGGGGACTGTGGAATGGCGAGCAGGTTCTGTCCGCCGATTTCATCGGCCGCGTCTCGACGGCGACCGCACTCTCGGACGGCGTCTATACCGGGGCGCTGGCCTGGAAGCTGGCAAGCGGCGAGCGCAAGGGCGACAGTTATGCCATTCCCGCCGACACTTACTGGGCGATCGGTCATGACGGCCAGTCGCTGGCGATCGTGCCCTCCGAGAACCTCGTGGTCGTCAGGCTCGGCCTGACGCCGTCGAAGCTGAAATACCGTCCGGAGAAGCTTCTGGAAAAGATCGTTGCGGCCGCGCGCGAGCCAGTACCGGATCCGACGCTGCAAGAACGCATCCCGCCGGCGGAATAGAGGTCGGGGAGGGGATCTCAGCGGCGCGCGCCAGACCCGACTCGATCGGGCAAAAGGCATGCGATCTGCGACGGTCGACTGAACTGATGGACGGCTTTTTAAGTCAGGGTTGCGCGCAGGTTCGTCCCAAATTACGCGCACACGATATCGACAGAGCGCTGCTGTGCGGTGTGCACAGTACCCTCAGGCCGATAACGGTGGGGTTCGGGCTACCTGAGACCGGCTTCGTCGAGCAGGCCCTTTCGTTTGGCTTGGTAGTAGTAGCCGGTGCGATAGAGCCAGTCGGCCTTCTTGGCATCCTTGTCGGCGACGAGCCAGGCGCCCTTCAGGTATTTGACGGCGTATTTAAGATTGGTCTCGGCATCGAGAAGGCCGGTGGGGGAACCCTCGTAGCCGAGGCCCTTGGCCGTGTTGTAGCGGATCTGCATGAGACCCCAGTTGCCGCGATGCACGGCCGCCGGATTGTAGTTGCTCTCGCGACGGACGACGTGATGGATCAGATGCTCCGGCACATCGTAGAGCACGGCATATTTCGCGATCAGCTGATTGAGATTGGCATTCTTGGTGGAGCTCACGAAGGGTTCGAGGCTGCGCGTGTCGGTCTCCACCATTGCGGTGGTCGTCACGCCTTCGGCCAGCGCCGGATCCTGGCTGGCAGGCTGCAGCTGCAGCACGGTCGGATCGACGGAGGCAATCTCGATGCTGCGGGTCTTGGTCTTTGCCGGTGCCGCGAGCGCGAGATTCGTGTCGATCGCCTGCGCCGCGTCATTCGTCGCGGTGAGCGGCTTTGGCTGCGGAATGGCATAGGCCATCGCCACGCTGCGGTCGGTTGCCATGTCGATGGGCTGGGTCTGGAGAGCCGCCGGGTCGACGCTCGCCATCGCCGTCGTGTCGGTCGCCTGCAGCTGGGTCAGCATGGCGATCTCTTCCTGCGTCGGCTTCTGCTGCGGGACCACGGAGTAGACTGGAACCGTGCTGCTGCAGGATGCCGCGAGAACCATGACGCCGGTGGCCATGATCGCCTTTGTCGCCAGCTTCAGAGTCTGCCCCATGTTCCCGTCCGTGTTTAGCCTGCCGGTCCGCCAACCGCGCGAGGTAAGTCTTCACAAATCGTTACGCCCTGATACCTCATTAACTTTTGGGCGGCAACCCGCCCGGAGTCACTTTGCAACCCCGAGGCTTTTCCAGGGCTTGCGTTCCTCGGAAAAGTGGTGGCGGCGCGCAACGGCCACCGGTTAATGAGTTATGAATTCATAGGGTTAAAAAAGCGTTGCCGGACACGTGCGGTTCGGCAACACCATTGCCGAAAATCTGCCGGAGCGCGCTCAGGTAGCCGCCCAGGGCTGTCCAACCGTGGCCATCATCTCGCCGAACCACGGCGCCGAGGTGTCGAAATGCTTGCCGCCGGCGATGCGCTCGAACTCGATGGTGCGCAGCTTGCCATTCTGGTCCTCGTCATGGCCGGTGACGCCCGAGACGCGATTGAGCGCGCTTTCGACGGCGAGGTCGACCATGCCTTGGATCAGGCGCAGATCGTCGGCATTGGCGGGCGCCGAGCGGGCATAGTAACCCGACTTCTGCACCATCGACCTTTCCGCGCCGATCAGGCCGCCGAGATTCTTCGAAAACCAGTTGCCGACATTGATCGTGTCGATCTTGACGTGACCGAAGGCGTCCCGCTTGATCTGCTCGCCGGAGGCCTCGCGTTCGGCGACGATCGCATCGAGGCCGGCACCTTCGGAGACGAAGACCGTGACGAACTGGTGCTTTTCCATGATTTTGCGCAGCCGTTCGCCTTCTTCCTCGAAGTTGAAGCCGATCTCGGGGAGATAGATGCCGTCGATGTTCTTGAGCTCTGAATTCATCATCAGCCCTTCGACATAGGCATAGTCCTTGGTCTTCTCTATATAGGCGCGCGCCGTAGCGGCGGTCAGCCAGCCGCAGTGGCGGCCCATGACCTCATGAACCACAAGAGTCTTCGGCGCGGCGCTCTGTTCGTTGGACACATTGTCGAAGAAGGCCGCGCCGACTTCCGCGGCGGTCCAGGCGCCGAGCGACTGGCGGATCGGCACGATGTCGTTGTCGACGGTCTTCGGCAGCCCGACGACCGTCAGATTGTAGCCGTTGGCGCCGAGATAGGCGGCGAGGTCGGCCGCGGTCGTGTTGGTGTCGTCGCCGCCGATCGTATGCAGGATCGTCACCCCGTCTCGCGTCAGTTGTTCGGCGGCGACACGGAGCGGGTTCTGGCCCTCTTTGACGAGGCCGCGTTTGACGCAGTCGGCGGTGTTGGTGAGCTTGACCCGGCTGTTGCCGATCGGCGAGCCGCCGTGGCGGTGCAGGAGGTGCGCCTTCTCGCGCATGTCCCTGGTGATGGCGATCGTGTCGCCCAGCAGCACACCCTGGTAACCGGATCGGTAGGCGATCAGCTCGACATCAGGCGCCACGTCACTGTATCGCCCGATCAGTCCGCCGACGGCGGAGGACAGGCAGGGAGCAAGGCCCCCGGCGGTGAGCAAGGCGGCTTTCTGTTTGGCCATATCGATTTTCCTCCAGGCGAGACCCCGATCCGGGGCGCATGGATGGAATAGCCCATCGGTTTAGTAAAGTGAAGAAATCATGAAACCGGTGGATGAGCTGCCGGTCAGCGCGGGCGTGAACAGGAGGCGAGTGACGACCATTTTGACAGACGCCGCGGACGTCCGCCATCGGCAGGCGGGTGTGGCCGCCTGCTCGACGGATCACGGGCGATGCTTGGTTAACCCACGCTTAACCCAACTCGCATAGCACTGCCGCGATGCTTGCACTCAGGCCGGCATTTTTCTATTACCGAGTCGGGAGATTGGTTGTTGAGGGAACTTTTCGCCCGGCAAAACACTTTCGTGCCCGGACACCCATCGGTCATGTGCACCAAATCCTGGAGATTGACACTATGAAGAAAACGATCATCGCCGCCGCCCTGGCTTGCGCCGCCGCCATTTCCTTCAGCGCTCCGGCCTCCGCCGACAGCATCAAGGTCATCGTGAAGCCGAAGGTGCCCGTGGTCAAGAAAGTGGTCATCCGCAAGCCCTGCTATTACAAGACCGTCAAGGTCGTGAAGAACCGCAAGACGGTGATCACCAAGGTCAAGGTCTGCCCCTGATCGGTTGACCCGCGACACGCTCGCGCTGGCCCGGGTCAACGCCCGGGCCTTTTGATTCCGCGACGACGCTTCCGGCAAAACCGCATTCCTCCTGTGCCGGGCATTACGAAAATTTCATCCTCGCCTTGCCTTGCTTTTGCGCCCATTATTGTGGAACCTTCAACTGTTCCGGTCCTTGACACCGGAATGTTTTGAAAGCCCGTTTCATGTCCATCTGGGAAAAACTGCTCAATGCACTCGCCGAGACGGCGACGAATGCATTGTCCGGTCTCGTCGAGACCATCAGGACCGTCTTCGAGGGTGACCCTGAAACCCGCCGGCAGGTGGCCTTTTCCGTTGCAGTGATCGCGCTTTCCGCCAAGATGGCGAAGGCGGACGGTGTCGTGACCGAGCGCGAGGTCGAGGCGTTCCGCGAGATCTTCACCTTTCCGGACAACGAGGCGCGCAATGTCGCCCGGCTTTACAACCTCGCCAAGCAGGATGTCGCCGGTTACGAGGCCTATGCCGAGAAGCTCGCGGGGTTGTGCAGTTCCGGCACGGCGAATTGCCCGGTCCTCGAAAATGTTCTGGACGGCCTTTTCCACATCGCCAAGGCCGACGGAGCCGTGCACGAGAAGGAACTCGGATTCCTCGCCGAGGTCGGCGCGATCTTTCGGATCACGGAAGACCAGTTCGCGCGGATCGTGGAGCGTCACGTGCATGTCGAGGGTCGCGATCCCTATCTCGTGCTAGGCGTCTCGCGCAGCGACGACTTTCCCACCATCCGCAGGCATTATCACAGCCTTGTCCGCGAGCATCATCCCGACCGGCTGATCGCCCGCGGCGTGCCCACCAGCTTCCATGCCATCGCCAATGACCGGATGGCGCGCTTCAACGCGGCCTATGCGGCGATCGCGCGCGAGCTCAAGGCCGCATGAGCGGTCTTATCCCGGACTACCCGGCGGCCGAACCGATTGCCTCGCCGAATTTCGGCGCGCGTCGCGACGGCTGCGCGCCGGACATGATCCTTCTTCACTATACCGGGATGCCGAGCGCGGAGGGCGCTCTCGACTGGCTCTGCCGGCCGGAGAGCGAGGTGTCCTGCCACTATTTCGTCTTCCAGGACGGGCGTGTGGCGCAGCTCGTTTCCGAGCAGGACCGTGCCTGGCATGCCGGCAAGAGTTCCTGGAAGGGTGTGACCGACATCAATTCCGCCTCTGTTGGCATCGAGATCGTCAATCCGGGCCATCCCGGCGGACTGCCGGCCTTTCCCGATGCGCAGATCGAGGCGGTGATCGCGCTCTGCGCCGACATCGGCCGGCGGCGGGGGATCGCGGCCGAACGGGTGCTCGGCCATTCCGACGTGGCACCGGTGCGCAAGATCGATCCCGGCGAGCGTTTCCCCTGGGATCGTCTCGCCGCTGCCGGTATCGGCCACTGGGTCGATCCTGCTCCCGTGGGCGGCGGCCGCTTCTTTCAGGAAGGGGACCGAGGGCCGCCGGTCGAGGCATTGCAGGCGATGCTGGCGCTCTACGGCTATGACGTGCCGGTGAGCGGCGACTTCTGTGCCCGGAGCCGCGGCGTGGTCGAGGCGTTCCAGCGGCATTTCCGGCCGGCCCGCGTCGACGGCATCGCAGATTCCTCCACCATCGATACGCTCTACCGCCTGATCGGCGCCCTGCCGACGCGCTGACTTTTCCGCTTTGACCGGGCGGCGGAAGGCACTACTTCCATGTCCGTCTGTCGTTGATGACCGGAGCCGCCATGTCACCCCAGTTCGAATACGCCGTCGTCGGTCGAGGCCTGACCGGCGCCGCCGCCGCCCGACATCTTGCCGAACAGGTCGCGGGGGTGGTCCTGATCGGACCTGACGAGCCGGTGGATCGTGCGACCCACGACGGCGTCTTCGCCAGCCATTACGACGAGGGCCGCATCACCCGCACGATTGACCCGGACGAAACCTGGGCGCGTTTGGCCAATCGCTCGATCGCGCGCTACCGCGACATCGAGGCACGAAGCGGCGTGCAGTTCTTCTCTGAGCGCGGCTGCCTGATCTCGGGCCTCGCCTCCGGCCGAAGCCAGCGCTACATGGCCGATATCAGGGATGCCGCTGCGCGGCTCGGAGTCGCCTATCAGCGGCTTGACGATGCCGGTCTCGACGCCGTCTTTCCGTACTTCTCCTTCCCCTCCGGCTCGGATGCCGTCTTCGAGGCGAAGGGGGCGGGACATGTCAGTCCTCGGAACCTGGTGGCCGCACAGACGCGCCTCGCGTCGCTCGCCGGCGCCACCGTGCTCCGGGAAAGGGTGGCCACGATCCGGCCATCGCCGGGCTCTGCCGATATCGTGTTGGCAGACGGGAGCAGCGTCCGGGCGGCGAAGGTGCTGGTGGCGGCGGGTGGATTTACCAATCAGAGGGGGCTCCTGCCCGAGCCGCTGGACCTCAAGGTCTATGGCCGGACGGTCACATTCTTCGAGGTCGATGCGGCGGAGGCTTCACGCCTCGAAAAAATGCCGTCGCTGATCTTCGAGCCCGAAGACATCATGCTCGGAATCTACATGCTTCCACCGATCCGCTACCCCAATGGCAGGTTCTACCTCAAGATCGGCGGAGATACCGTTGATATTCCGCTCGAAACCGAAGCTGATGTGCGGGCGTGGTTCAAGACTACGGGCGATGCCGATGCGCGGGCCCACCTTATCCGCAACATGAGCGGCCTTGTGCCCGACCTGGTCGTGCGAGGCATCCATACCGAATCCTGCGTCACCTCCTATACGCCGACCGGATATCCGGCGATCGGCTGGACCTCGGCGCCATCCATCGCCGTCATGGCCGGCGGTTGCGGCGCCGCCGCCAAGAGCTCGGACGAGATCGGCCGCCTGGGCGCCGAGCTTCTTCTGCATGGGCGGATCGTTGATACCGCCTATGGCGCGGACTTCACGCCGCGATTCACCTGACAGGCACAAATCGTCGTGCCCGCTGGCTATTTTGCTTTCCTTCCCGCACCGCATCGCCTAAAGCACGCCCTGCCAGTTGGCCGGGCAGCCGCGCTCCGCAATGGCCGAAAGGCCGCGGGGTGAGGAAAGTCCGGGCTCCACGGAAACACGGCGCCGGATAACGTCCGGCGGGGGCGACCCCAGGGACAGTGCCACAGAGATCGAACCGCCCGGCATGCCGGGTAAGGGTGAAAAGGTGGGGTAAGAGCCCACCGCGGACCTGGCGACAGGGACGGCTTGGTAAACCCCGCCGGGAGCAAGACCGAATAGGGATGACATGTGCGCGCAAGCGCCAGGGCCGTTTCCGGCCTCGTCATCCGGGTGGGTTGCGCGAGACGCTGCGCAAGCAGCGTCCCAGATGAATGGCTGCCACGTCCCGGGCGACCGGGGCCATACAGAACCCGGCTTACAGGCCAACTGGCAATTTCTCTTCTCCCTGTTCTGCGCGCGATCCGCTGCACGTCTGAGGCGGCCTCTAACCTTTCGTTAAACTTAACGTCTTATGAATATTTGGAGAGTTGTCCGGCCGAAACACGCTAGTTCCCATTGACGCCCAAATTTGCCCATGGTATCCCAAATACACACTGCACAAGGGCAATGTGACGCCCGTTTTCCCTCAGGTGAAGGTCGACCGTCGAGGTGGCCCGAGCTTCGCGCCCCGGCGCGGGGAAATGGACAGTTGTCGACTATTTTCAGGAGCGTAGGGCCGCTGTTTGGCGGCGCCGATCGAGTGGAAGCGGAAGTCTCGCGTCATGTCCCGGTTCCTGTCGAGTGCCACGAACAGGATCGATGCGAAGGGTCGGGTCTCGGTGCCTGCCGCCTTTCGGAGCGTTCTGGGCTCGCTGGGTGTCGAGGAGCTCTACTGCTTTCAGGACTTTCATTTTCCGGCGATCAATGTCGGGGGTCCGGACCTGCTCACGCGTTTCGAGCGTCAGCTCGAGGGTCTCGATCCCTTTTCGCTGGAAGCCAACAGGATCTCGCTGATCGTTCACGGCGGCGGGGTCTTCATGCGGCTCGATTCCGAGGGCCGGCTATCGGTGACGGATTTCATCCGGAGCCATACGGGGATAGCCGGGGATGTGACCTTCGTGGGTCGGTCGGACTATTTTCAGCTGTGGCGGCCGGAGGATTTCTCTGCCGCCCAGTCGGCGGCAAGAGAAGAACTGAGGAAACGAGGCCTCGGTTCTTCATGATGCGGGGTATGGGCTCTATGGCGGATCGTGGCAGCGGTAGCGATGCCATTGGCGGACCGGTCCGGCATATTCCCGTCATGCTGGCGGAGGTGCTCGCGCATCTTTCGCCGGCGCCCGGCGCCGTCGTCCTGGACGGAACCTTCGGGGCGGGCGGCTACAGTTCGGCCATTCTCGACGCCGGCGCCCAGGTGGTCGCGCTCGATCGCGATCCGAGCGCCATCGTCGCCGGGCAGTCGCTCGTCGATGCGTCGGGCGGAAGGCTTTCCCTTCATCATTCGACCTTCAGCCGGCTGGACGACTTCGCACCCGAGGGCGGTCTCGACGGCGTGGTGCTCGATATCGGCGTCTCCTCCATGCAGATCGACGAGGCCGACCGCGGCTTCTCGTTCCAGAAGAACGGGCCGCTCGACATGCGGATGTCGTCGGACGGCGTCAGCGCCGCCGACGTCGTCAATCGCGCCCGGGCGAACGATCTCATCCGCATCTTCAGCTTTCTCGGCGAGGAGCGGCAGGCGAGCCGTATCGCCCGCGCGATCGAGAAGCGCCGCACCGAGAAGAAATTCGTCACGACACGGGATCTCGCCAACCTGATCGAGATGGTCAACCCCCGGCGCGCCACCGACAAGATCCATCCCGCGACCCGCGTCTTCCAGGCGCTGCGCATTTATGTGAACAACGAACTCGGCGAGCTCGCCGATGCGCTCTTCGCCGCCGAGCGTGCGCTGAAGCCCGGCGGACGCCTCGTCGTCGTCACCTTCCATTCGCTCGAGGACCGGATCGTAAAGCGCTTCTTCGCCGACCGTGCCGGTAAGGCCTCCGGCTCGCGCCACCTTCCCGAAGTCAGCCAGACCCCCGCGGTCTTCGACAGCCTGACGCGGCAGGCCGTCGCGGCGGGGGAGGCGGAGGCGGAGATCAACCCCCGCGCCCGCTCCGCGAAGCTCAGGGCCGGCATCCGCACGACGGCGCCGACGGGCAAGGCGGATCTCTCGATCTTCGACCTGCCGCAACTGGCAAGCATCGAAAGGATGGGCGGCTGATGTTTCGTACGCTCGACATCATTCTCGTTGTGGTGATGACTGCGGTCGCGGCTGTGACCTACGGCCTGAAGCACCAGGCTGAGCTCAAGCTCGAGGAGGTCCGAAAGATCGAGGCGGAGATCAAGCTGGAGCGCGACACGATCGACCTGCTGCGGGCCGACTGGGCGCTGCTCACCCAGCCGGCACGGCTGAAGAAGCTCATCGACACCTACAAGGACGAACTGCAACTCGCCCCGACCGAGTCGACCCAACTCGTGCAGCCGTCCGAACTGCCGATGCTCAAGGCAGACCTGCCGGTCTTCGATCCGGCGGATGCCGACAAGAACGGGGAAGTCTCGCCGAAGGAGGCCAAGGCCTTCGAGAAGAAAACGGCTGCGGAAGCCGACAAGATCAGCACGGGATCGGTGAAGCCGTAATGAGTTTTCTCTCTCGCATCATGGTCTTGAAGAGCAAGGCCCATTTCAGCACCGGGGCCGGCGGCCGCGACCCGAACAGCCTGCCGCCGCTCAATTTCGAGGGAACGCGGAAATCCGCGGGCGGACAGACCCGCAACCGGGTGGCGATCATGATCGGCGCCTTCACGCTGGTCTATGCGGTGATCGGAGGCCGCCTCGTGCAATATGGCATGACGGCGCCGCAGACCGTCGCCTCGATCATGCGGGCCGACAACACGGTCGCCTCGCGCCCTGATATCCTCGATCGCAACGGCGAGATCCTCGCGACCGACGTGCGCACCGTGTCGCTCTTCGCCGAGCCGCACAAAATCGTCGATGCCGACGAGGCGATCGAACTTCTGTCGACGGTGCTGCCCGATCTCGATGCCAAGGGCACCTACAAGAAGCTCACCAGCAAGTCGCATTTCCAATGGCTGCGGCGGCAGCTGACGCCGAAGCAGCAGAGCGAGATCCTCGCCCTCGGCATCCCCGGCATCGGCTTCCGGCCGGCCAAGCGCCGATTCTATCCGAGCGGCCCCGTCGCCGCCCACTATGTCGGCTATGTCAATATCGACAACCGCGGCGTCGGCGGCATGGAGCGCTATCTCGACAACCAGGGCCTCGCCGACCTCGCCGAACTCGGCATGACCAGCGTCAATGCCAAGCTCGAGCCCGTGCGCCTGTCGATGGACCTGCGGGTCCAGAACATCGTGCACGACGTGCTGGTCGATGCCATGACGAACTACAAGTCGATCGGCGCAGGCGCCGTCGTGCTCGATGCCAACAGCGGCGAGGTGATCGCGCTCGGCTCGATGCCGGATTTCGATCCGAACAATCCGGCCGAGACGATCGACCGGACGACCAAGAGCGACATGAACCGGGTCTCGGGCGGCGTCTTCGAGATGGGCTCGACCTTCAAGGCCTTTACCAGCGCGATGGCGCTCGATTCCGGCAAGGTGTCGATGAATGACACCTTCGACGCGCGGCGCCCGCTCTATATCGGCGGCTTCACCATCCACGACTTCCACGCCACGCGGCGCATTCTCTCGGTCACCGACGTCTTCGTGCACTCGTCAAACATCGGTTCGGCCCGCATGGCCGACGTCGTCGGGATCGAGGGGCACAAGGAATTTCTGACCCGCCTCGGCCTGCTCACGCGCCTCAAGACCGAGCTGCCGGAAGTGGCCTCGCCCTCGCAGCCGAAGGTCTGGAAGAAGATCACCTCGATGACCGTCGCCTTCGGCCATGGCGTCTCGACGACGCCGCTCCAGACGGCGGTCGCGGCGGCGGCCCTCGTCAACGGCGGCAAGCTTATCCAGCCGACCTTCCTGCCGCGGACGCTGGAAGAGGCGAGCGAGAATGCCGTGATGGTGCTGAAGCCCCAGACCGTGGCGGACATGAAGATCCTGTTCCGCGCCAATGTCGTCGACGGATCCGGCAAGCGCGCCGATACGCCCGGCCTCTATGTCGGCGGCAAGACCGGCACGGCCGAGAAGGTCGTCCATGGCCGCTATTCGAGCTCGGTCCGCTTCAACGCCTTCGTCGCGGCTTTTCCGATCAACGATCCGAAATACATCGTCTTGACGATCATCGACGAACCGAAGGTGCCGCATCAGGGCTGCGGCGTCACCGCCGGCTGCAATGCCGGCATCATGGCCGGCGAGATCATCCGCCGCTCCGCGCCGCTGCTCGGCGTCAAGCCGCGCTTTGGACCCGACGGAACCGCCTTGCTTGAGTCGTATTGACGATTAAAAACGAAATCGTGATTCGAACGGGGCAGAGGGGGCGTGGGCGCATGAAGCTCGGGGACGTTGTCGGCGGAGCCTATGCAGGCGCGGCCGGGTCGAATGCGGAGCTCGAGATCACGGGCATCTCGTCGGACAGCCGCAGCGTGGCGTCCGGCAATCTCTTCTTCGCGCTGCCCGGGACCAAGGCGGACGGCGCGTCCTTCGCCCGAGAAGCGGCTGCCAAGGGAGCCGCTGCGGTCGTTACTGGTCGCTCGGCGATTCTGGTCGACTTGCCTGTTCCCGTGATTTCCGTGGAAGACCCCCGCCGGCTTCTCGCACTCTCGGCGGCGAATATCTCGGGGGCACAGCCCCGGACCATGGTCGCAGTGACCGGCACCGCCGGCAAGACCTCCGTCGCGTCCTTCACCCGGCAGATCTGGGCTGCGACCGGTATCGCCGCCGCGCAGATCGGCACGACCGGCGTCATCTCGCCCAATCGGAACGACTATGGCTCGCTGACGACCCCGGACCCAGTTTCGCTCCATGCCCTCCTGGCTGCGCTCGCCGCCGAAGGGGTGACCCATGCGGCGATGGAGGCATCGAGCCACGGGCTCGACCAGCGCCGCCTGGACGGCGTCCGGCTCTCGGCCGGCGCCTTCACCAATCTCGGCCGCGACCACATGGATTACCATCCGACGGTCGAGCACTACTTCGCGAGCAAGATGCGGCTGTTCGATACGCTTCTGCCGAATGGTGCCCCGGCAATCATCTTCTCCGACGACGAATGGTCCGACAAGGCGATCGCGGCTGCGCGCGGTGCCAGCCTCGACGTCTGCACCGTCGGGCGCAAAGGCGATTTCCTTTCGTTGAAGCGCGTCGAGCATTTCCGCGATAAGCAGGTTGCCGAAGTCCATGTCGGCGGGGAGATCTTCGAGGTGCATCTCCCGCTCGCTGGTGATTTCCAGATCGCCAACGCGCTGGTCTCCGCCGGTCTCGCCATCGTGACGGGCGTCAAGCCCGGTGATGCCTTCCAGGCGCTCCACCATATCAAGGGCGCCCCCGGACGGCTGGAGCTCGTCGGCCAGACGCGCGACGGCGCCCTCTGCTATGTCGACTATGCCCACAAGCCGGACGCGCTGGAAAACGTGTTGGTCTCGGTCCGGCCCTTCACCACCGGCCGCGTCGTCGTGGTCTTCGGCTGCGGCGGCGATCGCGACCGCGGCAAGCGGCCGATCATGGGCGAGGTCGCAACCCGGCTGGCGGACGTGACGATCGTCACCGACGACAATCCACGCAGCGAGGTCGCCGCCGAGATCCGGGCGGAAATCATGGCGGCGGCACCCGGCGCGATCGAAATCGCCGACAGGGCGCAGGCGATCCGCGACGCGGTCGGCATGCTCCGTGCCGGCGACACGCTGATCGTGGCCGGCAAGGGTCACGAGGAGGGGCAGATCATCGGCAGCACGGTACTGCCCTTCTCCGATCACGCGGAAATCAGGAAGGCGCTTGCGGCATGACGGATCACCTCTGGAAGACAGCCGACATGGCGGCGGCAATGTCCGGCCGTCCCGTCGGAGCCATGCCTGAGGGCGTTACCGGCATCTCCATCGACTCGCGCGCCCTCGCGCCCGGCGAAGCCTTCTTCGCAATCAAGGGCGAGCGGGTCGACGGCCACGACTTCGCCAATGTCGCCGCGGCCAACGGTGCTGCGCTTCTGGTGGTGTCGGAAGCCAAGATCCCGGCCCTCGGTCGTATCGCCACGCCGAAGGTGGTGGTCGGCGATGTCCTCGAGGCGATGGAGAAACTCGGCCGGGCGGCGCGGGCGCGGGCCCGCGCCAGGATCATCGCGGTGACCGGCTCGGTCGGCAAGACCACGACCAAGGAGATGCTGCGGCAGGTTCTGTCGGCCTGCGGCAGCGTCCACTACTCTCCGGCGTCCTACAACAATCACTGGGGCGTGCCGCTGACGCTGGCGCGGCTGCCCGAGGATGCCGATTACGGCGTCTTCGAGATCGGCATGAACCATCCCGACGAGATCCGGCCGCTGGTCAAGATGGTCAGGCCGCATGTCGCCATCATCACCACGATCGCCGCGGCCCATCTCGGCAATTTCGACAGCCTGGAAGGGATCGCTGCCGCCAAGGCCGAGATCTTCGAGGGCGTCACCGACGACGGCCATGTGCTGATCAACCGGGATATCGATCAGTACGAGTTCCTCGAGCGTGCCGCCGTCGCCTGCTGCATTGGCAACATCCACACATTCGGCACGCATGTGAAGGCCGACTTCCGCCTGCTCGACTATCAGGCAGAGGACGAGGGAGCGACCTTCTGGGCCGAGATCGGCGGACGGACGGTGGAAGTCTCGCTCAAGGCGGCCGGGCGCCATGTCGCGGAGAACGCCGTCGCGGTGCTGGCGGCCAGCTACCTCGCAGGCGCCGATCTCGACACGGTCGTCGCCGCCTTCGGCGCGGTTTCCTCCGGCAAGGGACGCGGACAGCGCATAAGGCTGCAGGCGCCGGACGGTCCCTTCACGCTGATCGACGAAAGCTACAATGCCAATCCCGCCTCGATGCGTGCTGCCATCGCGCTGCTCGATGCGTCGCGGCCGGGTGAGGGTGGCCGAAAGATCGCCGTTCTCGGCGATATGCTCGAAATGGGTGAATTTTCGTCTGATGTCCACGCAGAGCTGTCGGCTCCGCTCAAGCAATCGGGTGTAACCGATGTCTGGCTTGCGGGGCCCGACATGGCGCATTTGCGCGATTCGCTGGGCTCGGATAAGGAGACCGTCTATTTCGGGACGGCGGACGAACTGTTGGCTCATGTCCTCGACAATGTCCGCGCCGGCGACGTGGTGATGGTCAAGTCGTCCAACGGCACCGGATTCGGCCGCATCGTGGCGGCGCTGACTGCGAAATTTCCGGCCGCGGCGGCGGCCAAAGAGGGAACAGATTGATGTTTTTGTGGCTTGTGGAATTTTCCGATCAACTGCAGATCTTCAATCTCTTCCGTTACATCACGTTCCGCGCCGGGGCCGCGCTCTTCACCTCGACTTTCATCGTCTTCGTCTTCGGGCCGAAGATCATCGACTCGCTACGAGTGCGGCAGGGCAAGGGCCAGCCGATCCGGGCCGACGGCCCGCAGACCCATCTCAAGAAGGCGGGGACGCCGACCATGGGCGGGCTAATGATCCTGGTTTCGGTGGTGATCTCGTCGCTGCTCTGGGCCGATCTCGGCAATGTCTATGTCGTGTCCTGCCTGCTGGTCATGCTGGGCTTCGGCCTGATCGGCTTCTACGACGACTATCTCAAGGTCACCAAGCAGACCACGGCCGGCTTTTCCGGCCGCATGCGCCTGCTGATCGAAGGCGTCATCGCGGCGATCGCCGTCTATTTCATGATGCGCACCGCCATCGCCACGGGCCAGCCCGGCTCGACGATCGGATCGTCGCTCGCATTCCCGTTCTTCAAGGATCTTCTCCTCAATCTCGGCTATTTTTTTGTGATCTTTGGGGCTTTCGTCATCGTTGCGGCCGGCAACGCGGTCAATTTCACCGACGGTCTCGATGGGCTCGCGATCGTGCCGGTCATGATCGCTTCGGCCTCGTTCGGCATCATCGCCTATCTTGCCGGCAATGCCGTCTTCGCCAATTACCTTCAGATCAACTTCGTGCCAGGGACCGGCGAACTGACGGTTGTCGTGGCCACCGTGATCGGAGCAGGGCTCGGCTTCCTCTGGTTCAACGCGCCGCCCGCCGCCATTTTCATGGGCGATACCGGCTCGCTGTCGCTCGGCGGCCTGATCGGCTCGATCGCCGTCGCCACCAAGCACGAGATCGTCATGGCGATCATAGGCGGCGTGTTCGTCATGGAGACGCTCTCCGTGATCATCCAGGTCGGGTCCTTCAAGCTGACCGGCAAGCGGGTCTTCCTGATGGCGCCGATCCACCACCATTTCGAAAAGAAGGGCTGGACGGAAAGCCAGGTGGTGATCCGCTTCTGGATCATCTCGGTCATTCTGGCGCTGCTCGGCCTCGCCACGCTCAAGATCCGGTAATCCCATGATCGTCACCTCCTTCAAGGGCCGCAAGGTCGCGCTGTTCGGGCTCGGCGGTTCTGGGCTGGCGACGGCGGAAGCACTCGCCGCCGGCGGCGCCGACGTCACGGCGTGGGACGACAATCCCGAGTCGGTCGGGCGGGCTGCGGCGCGCGGCATCGGCACTGCCGATCTCCGGCAGGTCGACTGGTCGGCCTTCGCCGCCTTCGTGCTCTCGCCCGGCGTGCCGCTGACCCATCCGAAGCCGCACTGGACCGTCGATCTCGCCCATGCCGCAGGCGTCGAAATCATCGGCGATGTCGAGCTCTTCGTGCGGGAGCGGCGGGCGATCTCGCCCGATTGCCCTTTCATCGCGATTACGGGCACCAACGGCAAGTCGACGACCACGGCGCTGATCGCCCATATCCTTGCGTCGTCAGGTCGCGACACCCAGCTCGGCGGCAATATCGGCACCGCCGTGCTGACACTCGATCCGCCCGCGCCGGATCGCTTCTACGTGGTCGAGTGCTCGTCCTACCAGATCGACCTCGCGCCGACGATAAACCCAAGCTCAGGCATCCTGCTCAACCTGACGCCCGACCATCTCGACCGCCACGGCACGATGCAGCACTATGCCGAGGTCAAGGAGCGCCTGGTGGCGGGGTCGGGGACAGCGATCGTCGGCGACGACGACAGCTATTGCAGCCTGATCGCCGACCGGCTGGAGAAGGCGGGGGTCGCGGTCGTGCGGATTTCCCGGCGACATCCCGTGGCGGACGGACTCTACGCCGAGGGGCAGCGGATCCTGCGCGCGTCGGGGGGCGAGGCAGCCTTCATTGCCGATCTCGCGGGTATCCAGACGCTGCGCGGGTCGCACAATGCGCAGAATGCCTGTGCTGCGATCGCCGCCTGCCTCGCCGTCGGCGTCAGCGAGGACGAGATCCGGGCGGGGCTCTCCTCCTTTCCCGGGCTCAAGCACCGCATGCAGCCCGTGGGGCGGCGCGGCGGCGTGACCTTCGTCAACGATTCCAAGGCGACCAATGCCGATGCGGCGGCGCCGGCGCTATCGTCCTACGACCGGATCTACTGGATTGCCGGCGGCCTGCCCAAGGAGGGCGGCATCACCTCGCTGAAGCCGCTCTATTCCCGGATAGCCAAGGCTTATCTGATCGGCGAGGCCGCGCCGCAATTTGCGGCGACCCTGGGCACTGATGTCGCCTACGAGATATCGGGAACGCTGGAAAATGCCGTGCGTCATGCGGCGGCGGACGCCGAACGCGACGATGCGCCTGGCGCCGTGGTGATGCTGTCGCCCGCCTGCGCGAGTTTCGACCAGTTCAAGAATTTCGAGGTGCGTGGCGACGCCTTCGTCGCACTTGTCGCCGGGCTCGACGGCGTCACCATGCTCGTCTGACGTCGCCTTTTGCCGTCAAGATCCCTCCGCAAGGCTGGAGCCGGTTTGGACCCGTAGGGGTCGTCTATTGCGCGTCGCCCTGACCGGCGACGGATGTGGTTAACAGCAAATTAATCGATTGCCGGCATCATGGCAAAAAAGAGGATTTGCCTATGGTAAGCAGAGCAGAACGGGGACCGCTGGCGGAGTGGTTCTGGACCATCGACCGATTCTTCCTGGCGGTATTCGTTCTTCTCATCGGCACCGGCTTCATGCTGTCCTTCGCAGCCTCTCCGGCGGTCGCCGAGCGCATCGGGCTCGACAGTTTCCACTTCGTCGAACGCCACGCAATGTTCCTGGTTCCCTCGCTCGTCGTGATGCTGGGCCTCTCCTTCCTGTCACCCAGGCAGGTCCGCCGCGCGGCGATGATCATGCTCGTCATCTCGCTCGCCATGATGGTGCTGGTCCTGTTCATCGGCATGGAGGTCAAGGGCTCGCGGCGCTGGATCACTATCTCCTTCCTGTCGATCCAGCCGTCCGAATTCATGAAACCCGCCTTCGTGGTGGTCTGCGCCTGGCTGTTCGCCGAGCATCAGCGCCAGCCCGACATTCCCGGCAACTTCTTCGCCATGATTCTGCTCGTGATCGTCGCAGCGCTTCTCGTCGCCGAGCCCGATCTCGGCCAGACCATCCTGACGACCGCCGTCTGGGGCGCGATGTTCTTCATGGCCGGCATGCCGTGGATCTGGATCATCCTGATGGCCGGCGCCGGCGCCGGGGCGATCTTCTTCGCCTACGGGTTCTTTCCGCATGTCGCAGCCCGAATCAACCAGTTCCTGACCGGGGAGGGCAACACGTTCCAGGTCGATACCGCCCACGAGGCCATCCTCCGCGGCGGCTGGACTGGCGTCGGACCGGGCGAGGGGCTGGTCAAGCGGATCCTTCCCGACAGCCATACCGACTTCGTCTTCTCCGTCGCAGCCGAGGAATTCGGGATCGTCTTCTGCCTGGCGCTCCTCGGCCTCTACATGTTCGTGGTCATGCGCGGCCTGTCGCACGCTCTGCGCGATCGAAACGCCTTCACGCGCTTCGCTGTGGCGGGCCTCGTGCTGCAGATCGGCCTGCAATCGATGATCAATATCGGTGTCAACCTCCAGCTCCTGCCGGCCAAGGGTATGACGCTGCCGCTGATTTCCTATGGCGGATCGTCGCAGATTGCCATATGTGTCACCGCCGGATTCATACTGGCGCTGACACGGCACCGACCCGAGAAGCGCGCCCAAGAGCGCAGCTTCTTCCGCGGCGGCCAAGGTGTGCCCGCGGAGTAGACTATGGAAGACAAGGGTCTGATCGTGCTCGCCGCCGGTGGTACCGGCGGCCATCTGTTTCCGGCGGAAGCGCTGGGCCACGAACTCAAGGCGCGTGGCTATCGCGTCCATCTCGTGACCGACAGTCGCGCCGAGCGTTTTGCCGGCAGCTTTCCTGCCGACGAGATCCATGTCGTCCCCTCGGCAACGATCGCCTCGAAAAACCCATTCGCGCTCGCCAAGGCGGGGCTGACGCTGTGGACTGGCATGCGCACCGCCCGCAAGCTGTTCGGGCGGCTCAAGCCCAAAGCCGTGATCGGCTTCGGCGGGTATCCCACGGTGCCGCCACTCCTCGCGTCGACCACGATGAAGATACCCTCGCTGCTGCACGAGCAGAACGCGGTGATGGGCCGGGCGAACAAGATGCTGGCGGGTCGGGTCCAGGCGATCGCCGGCGGGTTCCTGCCGGAAGGGCAGGGCGCCTATGCAGACAAGACCGTGGTGACCGGCAATCCGGTGCGGCCGGGCGTCATTGCGGCAGCCGGCCAGGCCTATCGCCCATCGGGCGCGGGCGAACCGTTCAACCTCGTCGTTTTCGGCGGCAGTCAGGGTGCGCAGTTCTTTTCGAGCGCCATCCCGTCGGCGATTTGCCTGCTGGAGGATCCCTACCGTCAGCGCCTCCGGGTGACGCAGCAGGCGCGGGCGGAAGACCAGGAGGCGGTCAACAAGAGCTACGGCAAGCTCGGCCTCGCGGCCGATGTCTCGCCCTTCTTCGGCGACATGCCGCAGCGCATCGCCGACGCCAATCTTGTCATCAGCCGGTCGGGCGCTTCGACGGTCTCGGAGCTCGCTGTCATCGGCAGGCCGGCGGTCCTTGTTCCCTATCCCCATGCCCTCGACCATGATCAGGCCGCCAATGCCGCGGCGTTGAAGGCCGAGGGCGGCGCCGAGGTGATCGCGCAGTCGCATCTGACCCCCGAGAAACTCGCCAAGATCCTCCGCCATGCCATGGACGAGCCGGAGAAGCTCGCCGACACCGCGCGCGCCGCGCGGGCCACGGGCAAGCCGGATGCCACGGGACGCCTGGCGGAACTTGTCGAATGGATCGCCTCCGGCCGGCCGGCCAGTGCTTTCAAAGAAGGTCCCAACGCATGAAAATGCCCAAGAGCATCGGGCTCGTCCATTTCATCGGCATCGGCGGCATTGGCATGAGCGGCATTGCCGAGGTGCTGCACAATCTCGGCCACAAGGTGCAGGGCTCCGACCAGGCCGATAGCGCCAATGTCCAGCGGCTGCGTGCCAAGGGGATCGAGGTCCATGTCGGTCACCGGGCTGACAATCTCGGCGAGGCGGAGGTCGTCGTCGTCTCCACCGCGATCAAGAAGACCAATCCGGAGCTCGTCGCTGCGCGCGAAAAGCTTCTTCCGGTCGTGCGCCGCGCCGAAATGCTGGCCGAGCTCATGCGCTTCCGCAATGCCATCGCTATCGGCGGTACGCATGGCAAGACCACGACGACGTCGCTCGTCGGCACGCTGCTCGAAGCCGGCGGGCTCGACCCGACCGTCATCAACGGCGGCATCATCAATGCCTACGGCACCAATGCCCGGATGGGCGAGGGCGAGTGGATGGTGGTGGAGGCCGACGAATCGGACGGCACCTTCCTGAAGCTGCCGGCCGAAATCGCGATCGTCACCAATATCGACCCCGAGCATCTCGATCATTACGGCACGTTCGACAATGCCCGCGCCGCCTTCCGGCAGTTCGTGGAAAACGTACCCTTCTACGGTTTCGGTGTGATGTGCCTCGATCATCCCGAGGTGCAGGCGATGGTCTCCAAGATCGAGGACCGCAAGGTCGTAACCTATGGCGAGAACCCACAGGCCGATGTGCGATTCAAGAATGTCCGCTTCGAGGGCGCGGTGTCCTATTTCGACGTCGAGGTGCGCCGGCGCCGCACCGGCGAGACGATCCTGCTGGACAACCTGAAACTGCCGATGCCGGGACGTCACAATGTCTCCAACGCCACCGCGGCCATTGCGGTCGCACAGCGGCTCGGCATCTCCACCGACGACATCAGGCGCGGGCTCGCGGCCTTCGGCGGCGTCAAGCGCCGGTTCACCTTCACCGGCGAGTGGAACGGCGTGCAGGTCTTCGACGACTACGGCCACCATCCGGTCGAGATCAAAGCGGTGCTGAAGGCGGCACGCGACGGCTGCAAGGGCCGTATCATCGCCATTCATCAGCCCCACCGCTACACCCGGGTCGCAAGTCTATTCGAGGAATTCGCTTCCTGCTTCAACGATGCCGACACTGTCTTCATCGCGCCGATCTATTCGGCGGGCGAGGACCCGATTTCAGGCGTGACGGCCGAAGAACTGGTGTCTCGCATCAAGTCCGGCGGCCACCGCGACGCGCGCTTCCTCGCGACGCCCGATGTGCTGCCCGCCTATGTCGCCGCCATTGCGCAACCCGGTGATTATGTGGTTCTTTTGGGGGCTGGTAACATCACGAACTGGGCGCAGTCGCTGCCGAAGGATCTGGCGGCACTGTCGGGAAAGAAGCAATGAAGCAGGTGGATGGAGAGCGGCTGCTCGCCGAACTGGGCGAGGGCGTAAAGACTGTCAGGGGCAGATTGACGCCGAATGCGCCGATGGATCGCGTGACATGGTTCCGGGCCGGCGGTCTGGCCGAACTGATGTTCCAGCCGCATGACGTCGACGACCTCGTGACCTTCCTCAAGATCCTTCCACCGCATGTTCCGCTGACTGTGATCGGCGTCGGGTCGAACCTCCTGGTGCGGGACGGCGGGATCAAGGGCGTCGTGCTCCGGCTGTCTGCCAAGGGCTTCGGCGACGTCGAACTGGTGGGCGAGAATCGCATCCGCGCCGGTGCGATCTGCCCGGACAAGAACATTGCCGCGATGGCGCTCGATCACGGGATCGGCGGCTTCGCCTTTTACTACGGCATTCCGGGGTCCATCGGCGGGGCGGTCATGATGAATGCCGGAGCCAACGGGACCGAGACCAAGGATCGGGTCGTTGAGATCGAGGCGGTCGACCGCAAGGGCGACCGCGTGACCCTCAGCAATGCCGACATGCATTACAGCTACCGCAAGAGCCACGCCCCCGAAGGGCTGATCTTCACGCATGCGACCTTCGAGGGCTACGCCGACGACAAGTCCAAGATCCGCGCCGAGATGGATGCGGTTCGTCATCATCGCGAGACGGTCCAGCCGGTCCGGGAAAAGACCGGTGGCTCGACTTTCAAGAACCCCGAGGGTCATTCGGCCTGGAAGCTGATCGACGAGGCGGGCTGCCGCGGTCTGCAGGTCGGCGGGGCGCAGATGTCGCCGCTGCATTGCAACTTCATGATCAATATCGGGCATGCCACCGGCTACGATCTCGAAAATCTCGGCGAAACCGTGCGGCGGGAGGTGTTCGAACATTCCGGCATCCTGCTCGACTGGGAGATCAAGCGGCTCGGCGAGTTCATTCCCGGCGCCGAGGTGACGAAGTTCGCCGCTTGATTGTGCGATATTGTACGAAGGGTAGATTCCGAACATGTCCGGAAAGCCGGTGTTAAGATTTAGGTCGGCATTATATTCGCGGTTTCGAAAGCGGATATATGATCCACCGGCTGCAGCAATGGATAATGCGGATCATCGCGGCGGGACGGTTTCTCGACCGCCGCGACGTGCTGGTCTTCGCTTCGAGCCGCGCAGCCTGGACGACGCTGGTGGCGATTCCGCTCAACTTCCTCGTCTATGAACTTTTGGGCCATGCCGGTCTTGCCACCGTGCCGACCGATCCGCTCGGCGATGCGATGGTCACGGCCTGCGTGGCCGGCCCGATCGCCTTTGTCGCCTATTACATGGTCGGCCGCGCCATCATGGATCTCGCGATCTCCCGGGCTGAATTCGAGCGCCTTTCCCGGCATGATCCGCTGACGGGACTGCTCAACAGGCGCGCCTTCACCGAGACGCTCGAAGGCCTCACGCAGCCCTTCGTGCTCGCTGTCATCGACATCGATCGTTTCAAGTCGATCAACGACGGCTACGGTCATTCGGTCGGGGATCGTGTGCTGGTGGAGGTCGCCGCCGAACTGCGCCGTGCGCTGGGCCCGGATGCCGTGGTGGCGCGACTAGGCGGCGAGGAATTCGGCGTCGCCATGCTCGACCGGGGCCGCGATGCGGCTGTCGATGCGCTCGACGGCGCACGCCAGCTGCTGTCGACTCACAGTTTCGATGTCGCTGGCCGTTCGGTGTCCGTGACCTTTTCCGCAGGTCTGTCACGTGCCGATCATGCGAGCGCCTATTCGGCACGCCTGAGCGAGGCGGATCGCGCCCTCTATATAGCCAAGGCCGCCGGCCGCAACCGGGTGGTTCATGCGGACGACATGGCTGTCCTCAACGATTCGGCCGGCCTGCAAAGGGCCGGGTGATCGGCCGGCATCTCTTCATTAGAGGTTGTGCATACTCGGAGATGCACACGCTTTGTTAAGCTCGTCATGGCAGATTTTTCCAAGCTTCGACGGGAACCGCGGCCGTGATCGATCATGTGAAGAACTGGATCAACAGACAGTTGAGCCTGGGCGAGTTCACCTCGCGTCGGTCGGTGGTGGTGCGTGCTGGCGTGATGGCGGTTCGGATCGCGGTCCTGGCCTATACGATGAACGTTATCGCGCATTTCGGGCTCTATTGGGCCGGGCTGCTGCCCTACGACCTGTTTCCCGCGCTCGTGCTTGCGACCTGCCTCACGCCGCCGGTCTCGCTGATCGTCGCCTTCGCGGCGTACTATGTGGTCGGCATGGCGGTCTTCGAGCTCCATGTCCAGCGATCGGAATTCGAACGCCTGAGCCGTACCGATTCGCTGACCGGTCTTAACAACCGCCACGCTTTCCTGCAGGCCTTCGATCAGTCGCCGGAGGCTGCGACACTGGTTCTCTTCGACATCGACCGCTTCAAGCAGGTGAATGACGGCCACGGTCACGCCGCCGGCGATGAAGTCATCATGATGATGGCCGAGGAATTGCGGCAGACCTTCGCGGAGCATTTCGTCGCCCGGCTCGGCGGGGAGGAATTCGTCGTCCTCATTCGGGGGCTGGCGCGCGAGGCCTGCATGGCTCTGGTCGAGGATGCGCGGCAGTCAATCGCTTCACGTCGCGTTCGGTCGGGGGAGGGGGACGTTGCGGTGACCGTCTCGGCCGGTGTCGCCGACCGCTATGGCGGCGAAGAATTCCGGTCGCTGTTCGCCGCCGCCGACAAGGCGCTCTACCTGGCCAAGGCCGCGGGACGCAACCGCGCCGTCCACGCCCAGGATCTCGGATCCGTCTTTCCGCCATCGGCAAAGGCGGGAGCGCAGCAGATCGCCAGCTGAAAATTTTCTCGCCGGATCGGCAAGGCATAAAGAGACCCGCGGCGCTCGCACGCCGCGGGTTCCTTTAAGCATGCGATCGGGATCAGGCCTTGAGGTCGAACCGGTCGGCGTTCATCACCTTGTTCCAGGCGGCCACGAAGTCGTTGACGAACTTCGCCGGCGCGTCGGACTGGCCATACACCTCGGCCAGCGCGCGGAGTTGCGAATTGGAGCCGAAGACCAGGTCTACCCGGGTCGCAGTCCACTTCACTTCGCCGGTGGCGCGGTCGCGGCCCTCGAAAACGCTCTCCGTCGACGTCACCGGCTTCCATTCCGTCGTCATGTCCAGCAGGTTGACGAAGAAGTCGTTGGTCAGGGCGCCGGGGCGCTTGGTCAGCACGCCATGCTGCGACTGGCCGACATTGGCGTTCAGCACCCGCATGCCGCCGAGCAGCACGGTCATTTCGGGTGCGGTCAGCGTCAGCAGCTGGGCACGGTCGATCAGCAGCGCTTCGGCCGGGATGGAGTATTCCGCCTTCTGGTAGTTGCGGAAGCCGTCCACGACGGGCTCCAGAACCGAGAAGGATTCCACATCCGTCTGTTCCTGCGAGGCATCGGTGCGGCCGGGAACGAAGGGTACGATGACATCCTGGCCGGCGGCCTTGGCAGCCGCCTCGATCGCGGCGGCACCACCGAGCACGATCAGGTCGGCGAGCGACACCTTCTTGCCGCCAGACTGGGCAGCGTCGAAGGCGGCGCGGATGCCCTCAAGCGTGTCCAGGACCTTGGCGAGCTGCGCCGGCTGGTTGACTTCCCAGTCCTTCTGCGGCGCCAGGCGGATACGGGCGCCGTTGGCGCCGCCGCGCTTGTCGGAACCGCGGAAGGTCGAGGCCGATGCCCAGGCAGTCGTCACGAGTTCCGGTACGGTCAGGCCCGAATCGAGGATCTTGGCCTTGAGCGCGGCAATGTCGGCGGCATCGATCAGCGGATGGTTCGCGGCCGGGACCGGATCCTGCCATATCAAGTCTTCGGCCGGCACTTCCGGTCCGAGATAGCGCGCCTTCGGCCCCATGTCGCGGTGCGTGAGCTTGAACCAGGCGCGCGCGAAGGCATCGGCGAACTGGTCCGGATTTTCGTAGAACCGCCGCGAGATCTTTTCGTATTCCGGATCGAACCGCAGAGCGAGGTCGGTCGTCAGCATGGCCGGTGCATGGCGCTTGGCCGGGTCGTGAGCGTCCGGCACCGTGCCGGCACCCATGCCGTGCTTCGGGGTCCACTGATGCGCGCCGGCCGGGCTCTTGGTGAGTTCCCATTCGTAGCCGAACAGGTTCCAGAAGAAGTTGTTGCTCCACTTCGTCGGCGTGGTCGTCCAGGTCACTTCGAGACCAGACGTGATCGTGTCGCCGCCCTTGCCGCTTCCATGGGTTGACAGCCAGCCGAGGCCCTGGTCGGCGATGCCGGAGGCTTCGGGCTCGGGGCCGACATGTGCTGCGTCGCCTGCGCCGTGGGTCTTGCCGAAGGTGTGGCCGCCTGCGATCAGCGCCACGGTTTCCTCGTCGTTCATCGCCATGCGGGCGAAGGTCTCGCGGATGTCGCGGGCAGCGGCCAGCGGATCCGGCTTGCCGTTGGGGCCTTCCGGGTTGACATAGATGAGGCCCATCTGCACGGCGGCCAGCGGGTTTTCGAGATCACGCTCGCCCGAGTATCGCTTGTCGCCGAGCCAGGTGTCTTCGGCACCCCAGTAGACGTCCTCCTCCGGCTCCCAGACGTCGGCGCGACCACCCGCGAAGCCGAAGGTCTTGAAGCCCATGGATTCGAGCGCGACATTGCCAGCCAAGATCATCAGGTCGGCCCAGGAGATCGCGTTGCCGTATTTCCGCTTGATCGGCCAGAGCAGGCGGCGCGCCTTGTCGAGATTGGCGTTGTCCGGCCAGCTGTTCAGCGGCGCGAAGCGCTGCTGCCCGGCACCCGCACCGCCACGGCCGTCACCGGTGCGGTAGGTGCCGGCGCTGTGCCAGGCCATGCGGATGAAGAGCGGGCCATAGTGGCCGAAGTCGGCCGGCCACCAGGGCTGGCTGTCGGTCATCAGCGCCCGCAGGTCCTGCTTGACCGCGGCGAGGTCGAGCGTCTTGAAGACCTCGGCATAGTCGAAGCCCTTGCCCATCGGGTCCGACAGGGCGGAATTCTGATGCAGGATCTTCAGGTTGAGCTGGTTCGGCCACCAGTCGCGGTTGGACCGGGTATTGGTCGTGACGGCGCTGCCATGCGCCACCGGACACTTGCCTGTAGTTTCGACTTTCGCGTCCATGGTGATCTCCCTGATCGTGGTGGGCCGTTGCGGCCTCGAGTGAAAGCTGGCGGGAATAGCCGTCCCGGTGCGGTACGCTGCGCAAGCCCCGCCGGCTTGCGCTGGAATGCGCCCATGACTGCTCCCGTGCGCCGACATCTAGCAGCGCGAGAGCGATAATTTCCAATTGCATTTCTTTCGATTTTCGATAACAAAAAACTATCATGATTACACTGCGACAAATGCGCTATTTCGATGCGCTGGCGACGGCGCTGCATTTCGGCCGTGCCGCGGAAATGGTGGCCGTCAGTCAGCCTGCGCTGTCGGCGCAGATCGCGGAAATGGAGCGGCTGCTCGACGTGAAGCTGGTCGAACGCGCGCGGGGCGGGGTGATGCTGACGCGGGAGGGCGAGGCGCTCTTGCCCGAGATCCGCGACATCCTCGAGCGTGCCGAGCGGCTCCTCGACCGGGTCAAGCCGCAGCCGGGTCCGTTTTCAGGCCGGTTGCGACTGGGGATTATTCCGACGGTCGCGCCCTATCTCGTGCCACGTCTGGTGCCGGAATTGCGCCAGCGCTTTCCCGATCTCGGCATCGAGCTCAAGGAACTCCTCACCGCGGGCTGCCTCGACGACCTCAGGCACGGCCGTCTCGATTGCGTCGTGGTGGCCCTGCCGGTGGGGGGCGACGGAATCGACAGCATTTTCCTGTTCGAAGACCGCTTCCTGATTGCAAGCGCCGACGACGAGCGGACCATCTTGCTCTCGCCGATGACCGAGGACCGGGTGGATGTCGAGCGGCTGCTGCTTCTGGAGGAGGGCCACTGCCTGCGCGACCAGGCGCTCGCCGTCTGCGGCAGCCGTGCCGGCCGGCGTGTCGCCAATTACGGCGCCACCTCGATGGCGACACTCCTGCAGATGGTCAGCCATGGCATGGGCATCACGCTTATCCCCGAGATCGCCGTGCAGGATGAGGCGAGCCGGAACCGGATGCGGATCGTGCCCTTCGCCGAACCGCAACCGTCTCGCCGGATCGGCCTCGCCTGGCGACAAGGACGGACAACGCGCCGCGGCGATTTCGACATGCTCGCGGACGTGGTGCGTGCGAGCGCGCAGCCGCTGCTCGCGACCCCCTGAGAAATTGTGTCGCCGCACAGCGCAGAGGCGCATGGCGGAGTTAAGACAGGTTAACGGGTCGTTAACCTTAATCATTTTATGTGGGGTTTGGGCAGTCCGGTAGAGACGCGCGCGACGCGCCAGTCTCATGCAAGGGCTGATCGCTAAGCTATCGCTTAAGTTCGGAGTGTGGTTGATGAGCGCGAAGCATGTTGCGGTTTTAATGGGGGGATTCTCGTCCGAGCGGCCGGTCAGCCTCTCGTCGGGTGCTGCCTGTGCCGATGCGCTCGAGGGGGAGGGCTACCAGGTCACGCGGATCGACGTCGGCCACGACGTTGCGACAGTGTTGGCAGACCTGAAGCCCGATGTCGCCTTCAACGCACTGCACGGCCCCTTCGGCGAGGACGGCAAGATCCAGGGCATCCTCGAATATCTCGAAATTCCCTATACCCATTCGGGCGTTCTCTCGTCGGCTCTGGCCATGGACAAGGAGCAGGCCAAGCGCGTTGCCAAGTCGCAGGGAATTCCGGTCGCCGAGGCCAAGGTGATGGACCGGTCCGATTTTACCTCTGCTCATCCAATGAAGCCGCCCTATGTCGTCAAGCCAGTGCGCGAAGGCTCCAGTTTCGGCGTCGTGATCGTGCGGGAGGACCAGTCCCATCCGCCGCAGATGATCACCTCGGCAGAATGGAAATATGGCGATACGGTCATGGTCGAGCGCTACATTCATGGGCGCGAACTGACCTGTGGCGTCATGGGCGATGTCGCCCTCGGTGTCACCGAAATCGTGCCGCAAGGACACTCCTTCTACGATTACGACTCCAAATATGCGGCCGGCGGTTCAAAACATGTCATTCCCGCTCAAATTTCACCGAAAATTTACCAAAAAGTACAAACACTCGCTTTGAAGGCACACAAGGCGATGGGCTGCCGCGGCGTGACGCGGTCCGACTTCCGCTATGACGATCGCTTTTCCGAGGACGGTGAGCTCATCTGGCTCGAGATCAACACTCAGCCGGGCATGACCCCGACCTCCCTGGTTCCGGAAATGGCCCAGCATGCCGGCCATTCCTTTGGTGAGTTCTTGCGTTGGATGGTGGAGGACGCATCGTGTTTGCGTTGAGGTCGAGGAAGGCGCCTGATGAACTGCCGGAAGCCGACGCGGGTGCGGCGGGCGACAAGCTCGTGCTGCCGCGGCCCATGCGCCGCGCCGTCCGCTTCCTCGGCAGTCTCGCCTCCGGCCGTGTGAATATTCCCCGTCACGCCGGCACGGTCTCGCTGGTCGCCTTCTACGCCGCGACCGGCCTTTACGTCTTTTCGCTGGTCGGTGAGCCCCTGCAGGTCACGCAGGCCATGACCTCGGCCGCCGGCTTTGCGATCAACAATGTCAAGGTCTCCGGCAACGCCGAGACGTCGGAAATTGACATCCTCGAGCGCATCGGCCTCGACGGCACGACGTCGCTGATGGCGCTCGACGCCGCGGCAACCCGCGATGCGCTCAAGACGTTGCCGTGGATCCTGGATGCCGACGTCCGCAAGGTCTATCCCGACACCGTCGAGATCAAGCTCAAGGAAAAGGTCGCCTTCGGCATCTGGCAGTCCGGCAAGGAACTCGCGCTGATCGAGCGCGACGGCAAGCCGATCGCGCCCCTGCGCGACAACAAGTTCGCGCATCTGCCGCTCTTCGTCGGCAAGGATGCCGGCACCGGCGCCGAGGAGATCATGCACGACCTGGAACGCTGGCCGGCCGTCAAGGCGCGGGTCAAGGCGCTGATGCGGGTCGCAGGCCGTCGCTGGGATCTCAAGCTCGACAACGGTGTCGTCATCAAGCTGCCTGAGCGCGATATGGACCGCGCCATGGCCGAGCTCGCGGACTTCGAGGCCACGCACCAGGTCCTCGAGCGCGACATCCTGGCGATCGACCTGCGTCTCTCCGACCGCACAACCGTGCAGCTCACCGCCGACGCCACCGAACGGCGCAAGAAGGCAGTCGAGGCACGGGCAAAGGAACTCAAGAAGCTCAAGGAGGCGATATGAGTATCTTCGGCTCCTCCGATGGTTACACGCCGCGCCTGAAGCCGCTTCCCTCGAAGCGGTCTCACGTCGTTTCGGTGCTCGACATCGGATCCACCAAAGTGGTCTGCATGATCGCGCGGCTCACCCCGCGCGAGGCGACGGAAATTCTTCCGGGCCGCACCCACAAGATCGAGATCATCGGCATAGGCCATCAGCGTTCGCGTGGCATCAAGTCGGGAGTGATCTCCGATCTCGATGCGCTCGAAAGCGTGATCCGGCATGCCGTCGACACCGCCGAGCGCCAGGCCGACCTGACGGTCGACAGCCTGATCGTCAACGTCTCGGCCGGCCGGTTGCAGAGCGACGTCTATACCGCGTCGATCGATCTCGGCGGCCAGGAAGTCGATCAGGACGACGTGCGCAACGTGCTGGTCGCCGCCTGCCGCCAGTCGCTGAACAACGAACGCGCTGTGCTGCATTCGCTGCCGACCGGCTTTTCGCTCGATGGCGAAAAGGGTATCGGCGACCCGGTCTCGATGTTCGGCGACACGCTGGGCGTCGACATGCATGTGCTCACGGCCGAGCGCAGCGCCATCAAGAACATCGAGCTCTGCGTCAACCGCGCGCATCTCTCGGTCGAAGCGATGGTCGCGACGCCCTACGCCTCCGGTCTCGCCGCCCTCGTCGATGACGAGCTGGAGCTCGGCTGCGCCGCCATCGACATGGGTGGCGGCACGACGACGATATCGGTCTTCGCCGAGGGCAAGCTCGTCCATGCCGACGCAATCAGCCTCGGCGGCCACCACATCACGACCGACCTCGCGCGCGGTCTCTCGACCCGCATCGAAGAGGCCGAGCGCATCAAGGTCATGCACGGATCGGCGCTTTCCAATTCCATGGACGATCGCGAGATCGTCTCGGTGCCGCCGATCAGCGAGGACGACCACGAGCCGCCGACTCACGTCCCGCGCGGACTGATCGGCAAGATCGTGCGCGCCCGCGTCGAGGAGACGCTGGAAATGATTCGCGACCGCATCCGCGGCTCCGGCTTTTCGCCGATCGTGGGCAAGCGGGTCGTGCTGACCGGTGGCGCGAGCCAGTTGACGGGGCTGCCCGAGCTCGCCCGCCAGATCCTCGCCCGCAATGTCCGGATCGGACGGCCGATGGGCGTCAAGGGCCTGCCGCAGGCGGCGAAAGGCCCCGCCTTTTCCACGGCCGTCGGACTGCTGATCTATCCGCAGTTCGCCGATATCGAGATTCATGCCGAAGAGAGGGGCGTCCTGGCTGCTCTCAGTGGCGGCAATGGCAGGTTCGCGCGCGTCAGCCAGTGGCTGAAGAGCAGTTTCTGAGAGTTTTTGGAATGACGGCCGGTTATGGCAATCCGGCCCGAGTAGAAGAAGGACGGAGCAGATGACCATCAAATTGAACAAGCCGGACATTACCGAGCTTAAGCCGCGCATCACGGTGTTCGGCGTAGGCGGCGGCGGCGGCAACGCAGTCAACAACATGATTTCCGCCGGTCTGCAGGGCGTGGACTTCGTCGTGGCCAATACCGACGCTCAGGCGCTCGCCATGACGCGCGCCGACCGTGTCATCCAGATGGGCGTCCAGGTGACGGAAGGTCTCGGCGCCGGCTCCCAGCCGGAAGTCGGCCGTGCGGCCGCCGAGGAGTGCCTCGACGAGATCATCGATCATCTGAACGGCACGCATATGTGCTTCGTCACCGCCGGCATGGGCGGCGGCACCGGCACCGGTGCTGCCCCGATCGTCGCTCAGGCTGCCCGCTCCAAGGGTATCCTGACGGTCGGCGTCGTCACCAAGCCGTTCCAGTTCGAGGGTCAGCGCCGCATGCGCATCGCCGACCAGGGCATCAACGAACTGCAGAAGTCCGTCGACACGCTCATCGTCATTCCGAACCAGAACCTCTTCCGGATTGCCAACGACAAGACAACCTTCGCCGATGCCTTCGCCATGGCGGACCAGGTCCTCTATTCGGGCGTCGCCTGCATTACCGACCTGATGGTCAAGGAAGGCCTGATCAACCTCGATTTCGCCGACGTTCGTTCGATTATGCGCGAGATGGGTCGGGCGATGATGGGGACGGGCGAATCGTCCGGCGAGGGCCGTGCGCTGGCCGCCGCCGAGGCGGCGATTGCCAACCCGCTGCTCGACGAGACCTCGATGAAGGGCGCGCAGGGCCTCCTGATCTCGATCACCGGCGGCCGCGACATGACGCTCTTCGAGGTCGACGAGGCAGCGACCCGTATCCGCGAGGAAGTCGATCCGGACGCCAACATCATCCTCGGCGCGACCTTCGACGAAGCATTGGAAGGAATCATCCGCGTCTCTGTTGTCGCGACGGGTATCGATCGCGCAGCAGGAGCCGGTGATCAGCGCCCTTTTGAGTCGCGGCCGGTCGCAGCGCGGCCGGTCTTGCGTCCCCAGGCGTCCTTCACCCAGCCGGCCGCAGCGCCCGCACCGGTCATGCAGGCCCAGCCGCAGCCCGTTATGCCGCAGCCGCAGATCCATGCACAGGTTCAGCCGATGGCCATGGACCCGGTCGCGGAGACAATCATGGCCGCCGAGCGCGACATGGAGCGCGAGCTCGAAATAGCCGTTGCCAATCCGCTGATGAGCGAGTTGGCGCCGGCGGCGAAGCAGGAGGAGTTCCGCCCCGCGAGCCGCCTCTTCACGATGCCGCCGCAGGAAGAGGTTCCCGTCGCCCGCCCGGCGTCGAGCTTCGCCCGCGTCGCGCCGCAGCCCGAACCGGTCATGATGCAGCCGCGCGAGCCGGCGCCCCTGTCAATGGAGCCGGCCCCGATGCCCGCGCCCATCCAGCAGGAGCCGCGCATGGAGCCGTCCCTGATGGCGTCGGTCCGCATGGAAGCCGAACAGACCCGCATGCCGAAGGTCGAGGACTTTCCGCCCGTTGTGAAGGCCGAGATCGAGCATCGCGCGGGTGTCGCGGCCCCGGTTCATGCCGAAGAGCGCGGTCCGATGGGGCTTCTCAAGCGCCTGACATCGTCGTTGGGCCGCAAGGAAGAGGAGCACGCTCCGTCGGATATGACGGCCGGCGCACCGCCCGCGGCCTCTCAGCAGCGCCGCCCGCTGTCGCCGGAGGCCAGCATGTATGCCCCGCGTCGCGGCAATCTCGACGACCAGGGCCGCCAGGTTCCGACCCAGCCGCGCTCGCAGGAAGAGGAATTCGACATTCCCGCCTTCCTGCGCCGCCAGTCCAACTAAGGTCTTCACCGACCGACTGCGAGGGGTCCGGGCATCTTGTCCGGACCCCTTTTTCATACAGGCCCGCCAGTGCCCCAGCCGAACGTTACAATTCGAAAGAAACATTGATTTGGTTTGCCGGGAGCGCGGCGATATTTTTCCAATGGGTCCATTGGGGAGTGGAAACCCGCCTTAAATGCCGTCCGGCAGCGGCTGACATATGTGCCCGGAACGATCCGGGCGGATGGCCGCGAAGGCCATCCGGAATAGCGGGGTGCTATGACTTTAGGACTATTGGGTTTCGAAACCACGCTTGAGAATCCCTTCACGATTCGCGGTATCGGCGTTCACTCCGGGGCGGACGTCACAGCAACATTCAATCCGGCCGAGGCCGGAACGGGAATCATCTTCCAGCGCGTCGGCGCCGATGACGAGGTGACCGAGCTCAAGGCGGTGTCCGCCTCGGTCGGTTCCACCGACCTCTGCACGGTGCTCGGCTTCTCGCCGGCGAAGTCGGTGGCGACCGTCGAGCATGTGATGGCGGCCTTCTATGCGCTCGGCCTCGACAACGTGATCGTCGAGATCGATGGCGGCGAGATGCCGGTCATGGACGGCAGTTCCGCGGTCTTCATCGAGGCGATGGAGCAGGCAGGCATTCGCCCGCTCGGCGTGAAGCGCCGCTATATCCGCGTCGTCAAGCCCGTCCGCATCGCGCAGGGCGCGTCCTGGGCGGAGTTCCTGCCCTATGACGGCACCCGTTTCGAAGTCGAAATCGATTTCGATACGCCGCTGATCGGTCGCCAGGCCTGGCGCGGGGACCTCAATGCCGTTTCGTTCAAGAACGAACTGGCGCGCGCTCGCACCTTTGGTTTCATGCGCGACGTGGAGCGGCTCTGGGCCATGGGGCTGGCGCTCGGTTCGTCGCTCGAGAATTCGGTGGTGATCGGCGACGACAACAAGGTCATCAACATGGAGGGGCTGCGCTGGCCTGACGAGTTCGTCCGTCACAAGGCGCTCGACGCTGTCGGCGACCTCGCGCTCGCCGGTGCGCCGTTCCTGGGACTCTACCGCTCGTATCGCGGCGGCCACAAGATCAACGCCATGGCGCTCAAGGCGCTGCTCAGCGACCGCAGCGCCTATGAAATCGTCGAGTCGGCCGGTGCGCGTCACCGCGTTGCAGTTCCAGAGCTCGTTGCGGTGCCGCAGCAGGAATACGCGCCCTGGCGGGCCTGAGCAGAGACCCGCTCATGCCGGCCGCGACGATCGTCGGCCGGCATGTCGTTCCGGTATCGGCATTGCCACAAATTTGCATGAATCGGAGGCCATGACGTTGCGGTTCGGGGCGATTTGTGGCTAGTAGCCGCGGTCGGCCCGCCGGAACGTTGCGGCCACGCTCGTGACCGTATGGGGAAACGCAGGACATATCGATGATGAAAATTTCCGCGCGCACCGTGCTTCTGACGCTCGTGCTCAGCACGGGCGGTCTCATGGCCGCGGGCTGCACCAACGATCCCGATCTCGATATCACCAAGCTCCCGGCTGAAAGCGATCCGGCCGACGTTCTCTACACCCAGGGCCTCGCCAACCTGAATGCCGGCAAGGTGACCGAAGCGCAGCGCAAGTTCGAGGCCGTCGACCGGGAGCACCCGTTCTCCGACTATTCCCGCCGCGCACTGGTTATGGCGACCTACCTCAAATATCGTCAGGGCGACAATGACGGCGCGATCCAGTCGGGCGAGCGCTACATGAAGCTTTATCCGCAGACCAAGGATGCGCCCTATGTGCAGTATCTGATCGGTCTCGCCTATGCCAAGCAGATCCCGGTCGTGACTCAGGACCAGCGCGCCTCGGCCAAGACGATCGAGGCGATGATGAAGGTTGTGAACGATTATCCGACCTCCGAATTCGTCGACGACGCCCAGACCAAGATCCGTTTTGCCCGCGATAACCTCGCCGGCAAGGAGATGCAGATCGGCCGCTACTACCAGGAGCGCAAGGAGTTCCTCGCCGCGATCTCGCGTTATCGCAACGTCGTCGAGCAGTTCGGCAATACCAACCAGGTCGAGGAGGCTCTCGCTCGTCTCGTCGAGTCCTACTACTCGCTCGGCCTGACCGACGAAGCGCAGACGGCAGCCGCCGTGCTCGGGCACAACTACCCGGAAAGCGACTGGTACAAGGCGAGCTACAAGCTCCTGCAGTCCAATGGCCTCGAGCCGCGCGAGAATTCGGGCTCGTGGATTTCGCGCGCCGGCAAGAAGCTGCTTCTGGGCGAATCCTGATCGGGGATCATCTGCCTCCATGCTCGTCCAGCTGTCGATCCGCGATATCGTCCTGATCGATCGGCTCGACCTGTCCTTCGAGCCCGGTCTGTCCGTGCTGACCGGCGAGACCGGCGCCGGGAAATCGATCCTGCTCGATTCGCTGTCGCTCGCACTCGGTGGCCGGGGAGATGGCGGGCTCGTGCGCCACGGCGAGGAGAAGGGGCAGGTCACAGCCGTCTTCGATATCGGCAGCCACCACCCGCTGCGCGATCTGCTGCGTGACAATTCCATCGACGATGAGGGCGACAGCGTCATTTTCAGGCGCGTTCAGTCCGCCGACGGACGCACCCGCGCCTATGTCAACGACCAGCCCGTGAGCGCCCAGCTTCTGCGGCAGGCCGGTGGCCTGCTCGTCGAAATCCATGGCCAGCACGACGACCGGGCGCTGGTCGATGTCGAGGCGCATCGCGCGCTGCTCGACGCCTTCGCCGGCCTCGGCGAAGCGGCGGCCGACGTCGCCGCCCTGCACAGGACCTGGAAGGACGCCGGCCGCGAGGCGCGCACCCATCGGGCCAAGGTCGAGGCCGCCCAGCGCGAGGCGGACTATATCCGCGCGTCGGTGGCCGAGCTCGACAAGCTCTCGCCCGTCGACGGCGAGGAGGACGAACTCGCCGAGCACCGCGCGCGGATGATGAAGTCCGAACGGATCGCCGGCGACATCGCCGAGGCCTCGGACTATCTCAATGGCCAGGCCTCACCGGTTCCGCACATCGCCTCGCTGGTTCGCCGCCTCGAGCGTAAGGCGGCCGAAGCGCCCGGCCTGCTCGAGGAGACGGTTGCCGCCCTCGATGCCGCTCTCGACCAACTCTCCGAGGCACAGAACCAGGTCGAAGCGGCGCTCCGGCGCACCGAATTCGACCCGAAGGAACTCGAGCGTGTCGAGGAACGGCTGTTCGCGCTCCGCGCCGCCGCGCGCAAATATGCCGTACCGGTGGCGGAACTGCCGGCGCTCGCCGCCAGGATGGTCGCAGACCTTGCCGATCTCGACCACGGCGAGGAGCGCCTGCGGATCCTCGACGCCGCCGAGAAAGAGGCGGAAGCTGCGTATTTCACCGCTGCGCGCCAGCTTTCGTCGCGGCGGCAGACGGCAGGAGCGGCGCTTGCCGAGGCCGTCATGGCGGAACTTCCGGCGCTGAAGCTCGATCGTGCGCGATTCATGGTGGAGATCGGGAGCGACGAGGCGTCCGCCGGAGCGAGCGGCATCGATCGCGTCGAATTCCATGTCCAGACCAATCCCGGTACCCGTCCCGGCCCGATCACCAAGGTCGCCTCGGGCGGGGAGCTCTCGCGCTTCCTTCTTGCGCTCAAGGTGGCGCTCGCGGATCGCGGCTCGGCTCCGACGCTCGTCTTCGACGAGATCGACACCGGCGTCGGTGGAGCGGTCGCCGATGCTATCGGCCAGCGTCTGAAGCGCCTGTCCTCGCGCGTACAGGTACTTTCTGTGACGCACGCGCCGCAGGTCGCCGCTCGCGCGGACACGCATCTCCTGATCTCCAAGGGCAGCTCCGGCGACGAGAGCCGCGTTGCGACCCGTGTCGCGACCATGGACGACGACGCACGACGCGAAGAGGTCGCCCGCATGCTCGCCGGCGCCTCGATCACCGATGAAGCCCGCGCCGCCGCAGCCAAGCTCCTGAAGGGTGAGGGGTAGTTGTCTGCTGCCGCTTCCTGACCTACTTTATGCGCATGATCGGAGGCCTCATGCACAAACGGATGACGATTACGCTGGACGAGGCGGTGTATGACGGGCTCTTCCGCATGGTGGGACGTCGGCACATGAGCCATTATATCGAAGATTTGCTGCGTCCCCACGTTACGGAGGCGCAATTGCGGGAGGGTTATCAGGCCATGGCCGCCGACCCCGACCGGGAGGCCGAGGCGCTCGAATGGTGCAACGGGCTCGCCGGAGATGTCGGCGATGAAGCGCGGTAAGGTCTGGTGGGTCGAGTTCGATCCCGCCGTCGGCAGCGAGATCCGCAAGACCCGCCCCGCCATCATCGTCAGCAACGACATCGCCAATGCGCATCTTGCCCGGGTGGTGGTGGTGCCCCTCACCAGCAACGTCGCCCGCCTCTATCCCGGCGAGGCGCCGGTTTCGGTCGCGGGAAAGCCGGCCAAGGCGATGGCCGACCAGATCATGGCGGCCGACAAGTCGCGGCTCGGCCGCCGGTTGGGCATGGTGATACCGGCCGAGATGGCGGCGGTCGACGCTGCCATCGCCCTGCACCTTGGCCTGAGGCCGTAATCTTCGTATTCTCCGTTCGACCGGTCCTGTCGGCGCCGGCCTTTCCAACCATCGTGCCCGCAGCAACCGCCGGGGAGAACTATGCCCACCCAGTCCAAACCCGTCACCGCGCTCAGCATCGAGGAAGCGGGGATCGAACTCGATTTTCTGGCCAAGGAGATCGCTCGGCACGATGCCCTCTATCACGGCAAGGACAGGCCCGAGATTTCGGACGCCGACTACGATGCCCTCAAGCGCCGGAACGCGGCGATCGAGGCGGCTTTTCCCGATCTCGTGCGCGCGGACAGTCCGGCGCGTCGCGTCGGGGCAGCGCCGGCCGCCGGCTTCAAGCTCGTCACCCATGCGCGGCCGATGCTGTCCCTCGACAACACCTTCTCCGACGAGGACGTCCGCGATTTCGTCGCCTCGGTCTATCGCTTCCTCGGGATGATTCCAGACGATTCGATCGCCTTCACCGCCGAGCCGAAGATCGACGGACTGTCGATGTCGCTGCGCTACGAGGGCGGGCGGCTGGTGACGGCGGCGACGCGCGGCGACGGCGCGGTGGGCGAGAACGTCACCGCCAATATCCTCACCATCAAGGAAATCCCCGACCAGCTGCCGGCGGGCGTGCCGGACGTGGTCGAGGTGCGCGGCGAGGTCTATATGGCCAAGAGCGATTTCCAGGCGCTCAATGCGCAGATGGCGGCGGAGGGCAAGCAGACCTACGTCAATCCGCGCAACACCGCCGCGGGCTCGCTCCGCCAGCTCGATCCCGGAATGACGGCGCAGCGCAAGCTCCGCTTCTTCGCCTATGCCTGGGGGGAGGTGAGCGCGATGCCGGCCGACACGCAGATGGGCATGGTCGAGACATTCGCCGCCTGGGGCTTCCCGGTCAATCCGCTGATGAAGCGGCTCTCTTCGGTCGAGGAAATCATCGCCCATTACAATGCGATCGGCCTCGAGCGTGCCTCCCTCGACTACGATATCGACGGGGTGGTCTACAAGGTCGACCGGCTCGACTTGCAGCAGCGGCTGGGCTTTCGCTCGCGCAGCCCCCGCTGGGCCACAGCGCACAAGTTCCCGGCCGAACAGGCGACCACGACACTGACCGCGATCGACATCCAGGTCGGTCGAACCGGCGCGCTGACCCCTGTCGCGCGGCTGGTGCCGATCACCGTCGGCGGTGTGGTCGTGACCAATGCCACGCTGCACAACGAGGACTACATCAAGGGAATCGGCAATTCCGGCGAACCGATCCGCGAGGGGCGCGACATCCGGATCGGCGATACCGTCATCGTGCAGCGCGCGGGCGACGTGATCCCGCAGATCGTCGACGTCGTGCTCGACCGGCGTCCGGCGGATGCCGAGCCCTACCAGTTCCCCAAGACTTGCCCGGTCTGCGGCAGCCATGCCGTGCGGGAGGTCAACGAAAAGACCGGCAAGGTCGATGCCGTGCGGCGCTGCACCGGCGGCTTCGTCTGCCAGGCGCAGGCCGTCGAACATCTCAAGCATTTCGTCAGCCGCGACGCCTATGACATTGAGGGGCTGGGCGCCAAGCAGATCGAGTTCTTCTTTGGAAGCGACGACCCGTCGCTTCAGGTCCGCACCGCTCCCGACATCTTCACGCTCGAGGCACGGCAGTGCGATTCCCTCACCAGGCTCGAAAATATCGACGGCTTCGGCAAGGTCAGCGTCGGCAAGCTCTTCGCCGCGATCAACGATCGGCGGCAGATCGCGCTCAACCGCTTCATCTATGCACTCGGCATCCGCCATATCGGCGAGACCAATGCCAAGCTGCTCGCCCGTGCCTATGGCAGCTATGCGGCCTTCGCGGCCGCGATGCGGGATGCGGCGGGGATGTCTGGCGAGGCCTGGAACGAGCTCAATGCCATCGAGGGAATCGGCGAGGTCGTGGCGCGTGCGCTGGTCGAATTCTTCAAGGAGCCGCGCAACCTCGACGTGATCGAGAGGCTGCTCCGCGAGGTGACACCGCAGGACATGGCGGTGCCGGTCGCGAGCGGCAGTCCGGTGGCCGGCAAGACGGTGGTCTTTACCGGTTCGCTCGAAAAGTTCACCCGCGACGAGGCGAAGGCGCGGGCGGAGAGCCTTGGCGCCAAGGTCGCGGGCTCGGTGTCCAAGAAGACCGATTACGTGGTGGCCGGCCCCGGCGCCGGATCCAAGCTCGACAAGGCCCGGGAGCTCGGCGTCGAGGTCATGGACGAGGATGGCTGGCTCGCCCTGATCGGGAAATGATGCTTTGGACTGATCGATCCGACAGCATCGCTTGGCGGTCCTCTCCTGGCCTGAAGTCCCGATCGAACTGGTCCCATGGGTTTCTATGATCGAGACTTGGTATAAGGTCGGCCGCGATTCCAGCAGCGACCGGAGTGCCCAATGTTCCAGACCTTCGAAACGACCGCCGAGCCGCAATTTGGTGCCGAGCGGGTGGAGCGGCTGCGCGAGAGGATGGTGGCTCTCGGCATCGACGGCTTCCTCGTGCCGCGCGCGGACGAGTATCAGGGCGAATACGTGCCGGCTTGCGCCGAGCGCCTCGCCTGGCTCACCGGATTCACCGGATCGGCCGGCGTCGTGCTCGTCACTGCCGACCAGGCGATCGTCTTCGTGGACGGGCGCTACACGACCCAACTGAAGGAGCAGGTCGACGGCAATGTTTTTTTGGGCGGCGATCTCGTTGGCGAGCCCCCGCACAAATGGCTGAAAGCGCATGCCGGCCCGCGCTTTCGCCTCGGCCTCGATCCGTGGCTGCACACCAGGTCGGAGGTGACGAAGCTGCAGGATGCGCTTTCCGCCACCGGCGGAACCGTGACCTTCCTCGCCGAGAACCCGCTCGACGCGATCTGGGCCGACAGGCCGCGCGAACCTATGGGGAAGGTGGCGATCCAATATATCGAGCAGGCGGGCGAACTCGCAGTCGAAAAGCTGCGGCGCATTGCCGAAGCCCTGCCCGGCGCCGGCGCGGCCTCCGTCGTCCTGACAGATCCGTCCTCGGTCGCCTGGGCCTTCAACATCCGCGGCGCCGACGTGCCGCACACGCCGCATCCGCTGGCCCGCGCCATCATCCATGCCGACGGCCGCGCCGAGCTCTTCCTCGACGAGAGGAAATCCGACATTGAGCAACGCGCCTATCTCGGACAGATCTGCGAGCAGCTCCCGCCATCCCGCTTTGTCGAAAGACTCCAGGCGGCGGCGGGCGAGGGGGGCGTGATGCTCGACCCGGAACTCGCGCCCTACAGTCTCTTCGGTCTGGTCGAGGAAGCCGGCGGCAAGGTTGTCGAGGGCACCGATCCGGTTCGCATCCCGCGCGCGACCAAGAACGGTGCCGAGCTCGAGGGTGCCGCCAAGGCGCATCTCCAGGACGGCGCGGCGATGGTCGAATTCCTCGCCTGGCTCGACCGGCAGGACCCGGCCGAGACCACCGAGATCGATGCGGTCAAGGCGCTCGAGGACGCCCGCCGGCGCGTCGGCGAGCGGATGCAGAACCCGCTTCGCGACATATCCTTCGACACGATATCCGGTGCAGGCGAGAATGCCGCCATCATCCACTACCGCGTGACGACGGACACCAACCGGCGCTTCCGGCCGGGCGAGATGTTTCTGGTCGATTCCGGCGGTCAATATGTCAACGGCACGACAGACATCACGCGCACCGTTGCGATCGGCGATGTGCCGGAGGAGCAGAAGCGCTTCTTCACGCTGGTGCTCAAGGGCATGATCGCGATCTCGACGGCACGGTTCCCCAAGGGCACGCGCGGCGTCGATCTCGATCCGCTCGCCCGCATCGCCCTCTGGAAGGCCGGCGCCGACTATGGCCACGGCACCGGCCACGGGGTGGGGTCCTATCTCTCGGTGCATGAAGGGCCGCAGCGAATCTCGCGAGCGGCGATGCAGGAGCTCTTGCCGGGCATGATCCTCTCCAACGAACCCGGTTACTACCGGCCGGGCGCCTTCGGCATCCGCATCGAAAACCTCGTTCATGTCGAGGAAGCGGAGATGATCGAGGGCGGCGACCGGCCGATGCTCGGTTTCGCGACGCTGACCTTCTGCCCGATCGACCGCAAGCTGGTGGTGACCGCGCTCCTGACCGACGAAGAACTGCACTGGCTGAATGGCTATCACGCCGACACGCGGGAGGCGCTGTTGCCGCTGATCGACGACCCCGAGGTTCGGACCTGGCTCAAGCGGGCGACCGCGCCGCTCTCCTGATCATATCGGCCCGTTACATGAGAAGGTGGCGGTACGCCACCACGAAGGCCCAGGCGCAGCCCAGCATGACCAGCGAGGGCGCGCGCAGGCCGATGACCAGGGCCACCAGAAGCGTCAGCGTCACGTCGATCCCGCCATAGACGAAGGAGGGAGCGACCAGCGCCGCCAGAACCGCCGCCGGTACCGCATTCAGTGCCGCCTCCATCCGCGGCGGGATCGTGTGCATCGATCTGATGAGCGCAAAGCCCGCGGTTCGCGTGCCATAAGTGGCAAGCGCCGCGGCCAGAATGGTGAGTGTAAAGGTCAGGTCCATCAGACGGCCTCCGGCTCGGCGACCGGTGCGGGACCAGTGCCAGGGACGGTCTCAGGGGACGGGGGCAGCGGCAGTGCGGCCGCGACCAGGATGCCCGCCAGCGCGCCGATCGACACGTGCCAGGGCGAGCCCACGACATGCCAGGCCAGGACGGACGCAGCGGCGCTCGCCGCGACGGTCGGCAACCAGCGCGGCTTGGAGCGGAAGCCGAGGACGAGGCCGAGGAAATAGACGGTCAGAAGCACGTCGAGGCCGAGCGCTCGGGGGTCGCCGACCAGCTTGCCGAAGAGCGCGCCGAGCAGCGCCGTGATCTGCCACACCACATAGAAGAACAGTCCGAAGGAGAAGTACCAGGTGAGCGTGATCTTTCGTCCGCTCTCGCTGCGGCGGACGGTCTCGGCAAATTGCGGATCGACGAGCAGGAAGAAGGCGAGGAGCTTCTGGCCGAGGCTGAAATGGTCGATATGCCGCGTGATCGCCGCCGAGTAGAGGATATGGCGGAAATTGACCGCGAAGATCGAGAGCACGACAAGCCAGGGCGCGACCGCGTGGTTGAAGAGCTCAATCCCGACGAGCTGGCTGGCGCCGGCATAGATCGTCATGTTCATCAACAGGATTTCGCCGAGCGAAAGGCCCATATTGGCCGATACGGCACCGAGCAGGATGCCGAAGGGCAGCGAGGCGAGAAGAGTCGGGATCGCGGCGCGCATGCCCGCGCGCATCTCGTCGGTGTTCATCGGCAGGTCCTAGTTCGCCGCGAACCTAGACGGAATCGCCTCGAGCGCAACCGACTTTTGTTGAACACTCGATCAATTGCCTTGAACGATCATTCTAAGCCCCGGCCGCCTCGGCGCCCATGCGGACACCCTTGGTCGCGACCACGAAGAAGGCCGACAGGATCCGTATGAGGTCCCGTCGCAGGGCCTCGCTGAGGAAAAATGCGCCCGGCTCCGAATCCGCAGTACGCAGAAGCCCTTCCGCGACCGCCCTGTCGAGCAGGGCCTTGACCTGGGGACGGGACACGTCGAAGCGGGCCGCCAGCCTTGCGATCGGCACCGTCATCGGCGCATCGAGTGAAATGTCGTTTCCAGGCGTCGTGGCGATCAGCGCCATGAGGATCAGGACGCCCGCCTTGCTCTCGCCGAAGAGCGTCATCGCCGGCGCGAAGGAAACCGGTCTCTCGCGCGCCAGGAATTCCTCGAAGACCGCCCGGATGAAAGCCCGTTCGAACCGTGGATTGCCGAGCAGCCGCTGGCCGATCGCCCCTTCGGGGACCACCAGCGCCAGCGCCTGGAAGACATTCACCAGCCGAAGCCGGAAGGCCGAGCGCAGTTTTTCGGTGGGCTCGAGCCTCAGCGGATAGCCTTTGCGCATCTCATGGGCCGGCACGACATACCCGGCAAAGCGCATGATGCCGATCATCGCGCCGGCACGGCCCCGGCTGCAGAGCCCTGTATCCTGGCAGGCGCTCTTGAACCGGTTGACGGTGAAACCGGAGCCCGGCTGCTCGGGGTCGTAACAGGCATCGAAATAGAGCGCGAACCACGACATCAGCATCCGCCCGCGGTCGCTCACGACGAGGTTGAGCAGGGGCCTGTGCTCGAACTGGGCAATGAAACCCTCACCGAAGCGGCGGGCCGCCGTGGCCATGGCCGGCTGCGAGAAGAAGGCTTCTACGTCGCGGGCGTAGTCCTCGCGCTCCAGGGAAAGACCGATGTCCTGGGCCGGTTTGGATGTCATGCTTTCGCCTGTCCTAATGTGACGTGACCCAATTTCCTGCACTGGCGGGTCGCATCAAAACCTCGGAAACCAGCGCACGGGCGTTTTGGAGGGCGTCGTCTCGTCGGTTCTAACGAGGAAATCAATTCTATGTCCGAAAATCGCGTCAATACGACAACTGCCGGGCTCCAGGCAAATGCAAGCGTCACCGGACTGGCCGATGGTGGCTGGGTCGTAACCTGGAACGCCGAGGACAGCCTCGGCAATCCCTATAACATCTATCAGCAAACTTACAACGCCGACGGCAGCAGGGACGGCGGTGAAACGCTGGTCAACAGCTATGTCGACAATTCCCAGGATCGACCGGTGGTCGCAAGACTCGCCGATGGCGGCTGGGTCGTTGCCTGGATGTCGGCGGGCGTCGATTCCTGGGCTGCCGGCATCGCCTTCCAGCGCTACAATGCCGACGGCACCACTGCGGACGACGAGACCGTCGTCAACACCTATATCAGCGACAGCCAGTACGACCCAGGCATCGCGGGGCTCGCCGGCGGCGGATTCGTCGTCGTCTGGTCCTCGACCGGCGAGGACGGCTCGGGCAGCGGCATCTACCAGCGACTCTACAATTCCGACGGAACGCCGGCCGATGACGAGGTTCTGGTCAACACCTACACGACGGGCGACCAGCGCAATGCGGTCGCTACGGCACTCGACGATGGCGGCTGGGTCGTCACCTGGGTTTCGGACGGTCAGGACGGCTCCGGCGCCGGCATCTACCAGCAGCGCTATCAGGCCGACGGCACCGTCGATGGCGGCGAGACCCAGGTCAATGTGACCACAGCGCGGGACCAGTCCGAGCCGTCCGTCACGGCGCTCTCGGATGGGGGATGGGTGGTGACCTGGACCTCCAACGGCGACGACGGCAGCTACAACGGCGTGTTCCAGCGCCGCTTCGACGCCAATGGCGATGCCGTCGGCTCCGTCACCCAAGTCAACAGCTGGACCTATGGCCAACAAAGCGACTCCTCGGTAACGGCGCTCGCCGATGGTGGCTGGGTCGTGGTCTGGGTGGATTCCGGTCGCTCGTCGACCGACATCTATTCCCAGCGCTACGCCAGCGACGGCACCGCCGTGGGCGGCGAATGGCAGGTGAACGTCTACAGCACGAGCAGCCAGAGCGAGCCCAGTGTCGCAGCGCTGGATGACGGCGGCTATGTCATCACCTGGACCTCTTCGGGCCAGGACGGAAGCGGGTCCGGCGTCTACCAGCAGCGCTTCGATGCCGACGGCTATCCCGAGGGCAGCACGTCCGCGCCGGTCGCTGTCGCCTCCGAAGTCACGGGCGAGCAGGCCTACGGAGCCGGCTTCGGCAGCGATTCCTTCAACATGACCGATGCCGACGGTGACACACTCTATTCCATCACCATCGTCGATCTCCCCGACCAGGGCGCGCTCAGCTATTTCGGCACGCCCGTCTATGCAGGGCAGGTGATCCGCGCATCCGACATCTACAAGCTGACCTACACCGCCGAGGACGGCGAATATGGCGACGACTATGCCAGCTTCACCTTCCGCGTGACCGACAGCGGTGGTAGGACCTCCGCCAATGCCGCAACGATGATGATCGACATCACGAAGGCCAACGAGATTCCCCAGACCATCGACGACAGTGCCAGCATGCGCGAGGGCAGCACGCTCGTCGCCGATGTGCTCGCCAACGACAGCGATCCCGACGGCGACACACTCTCCATCGAGGACATTTACGTCGCCTCCGACAATGCCGACGCGGTCCTCACCGGCGACGGCAAGCTGCGCATCACCTATACCGGTGACAATCTCGATCCCGGCGAAACGGCGACCATCGAGGTCTATTACACGGCGGGGGACGGAAGGGACTACGCGACATCCCTGCTGACGGTGACCGTGAACGGTGTGGCCGAAAGCGAGAGCGGCGGCACCACCAATGCCGCCCCTGTTGTGGTGGCCGACACTGCAGCGATGAAAGAGGGCGAGACGATCGACGTCGCCGTGCTCGCCAATGACAGCGATGCCGACGGCGATGCGCTCAGCATCGATGCGGTGCAGGTGACGACCGGCAATGCGGACGCGACGGTGACCGATGACGGTCTGCTCCGCATTACCTACACCGGAGACGATCTCGACCCGGGCGAGACCGCGACCATCCAGGTCTCCTACGCCGCCGACGACGGCACCGCGTCGTCGTCGTCCGTCCTGGCCGTCACGGTGACGGGTGTGGCCGAGGCCGGTGACGACATCGTCGGCACCGGCGGCGCGGACCATCTGGTGGGCACGAAGAAGGGAGAGGCGATCTACGGTCTCGGGGGCAAGGACCAGATCGAAGCCAAGGGTGGCAAGGACACGATCTACGGGAGCACGGGCAAGGACCAGCTGACCGGCGGCGGTGGGGCCGACACGTTCGTATTCGCGAGCCACGGGGGCAAGGACGTGATCACCGATTTCAAGGTCAGCGGCCAGGACCACGACATTCTCGACCTCTCTGCCGTCAGCGAGATCTCCGGCTACCAGGATCTCATCAACAACCATGTCCGCGAGAGCGGCGGCGATCTGGTCATCGTCATCGGCAAGGCGAACATCACGCTGCAGGACGTCCATATCGACGATCTCTCGATCGACCTGTTCGTCTTCTGAGGCCGGTCAGAGCTTCTGGCGCTTGACCTGGTAGGTGTGCTCGGCGTCCGGAAAGGCCCGGGCACGCACTTCTGCCGCATAGTCTTCAGCCGCCTTCGCGATTTGCGGCGCGAGATTGGCGAAGTGCTTGACGAAGCGTGGCTTGAAATCGGTGAAAAGGCCAAGCATGTCGTCGGTCACCAGGACCTGGCCATCGCAGGCGGCCGATGCCCCGATGCCGATCGTCACTGCGCCGATACCGGCAGAGATTTCCCGCGCCAGGGGTTCGATCGTGCCTTCGATGACGATCGAAAAGGCGCCGGCATCGTCGATTGCGCGGGCGTCGCGGCGGATCTTGGCAGCTTCTTCCTCCGACCGACCGAGCGAGCGGTAGCCGCCCGTCGCATTGACCTGCTGCGGCATCAGGCCGACATGGCCCATCACCGGGATGCCGCGCTCGGCGAGGAAGCGGACCGTCTCGGCCATCTCCTCGCCGCCTTCGAGCTTCACCGCCGAACAGCCTGTCTCCTTCATGATCCGCGCGGCCGAGCGGAAGGCCTGTTCCTTCGATTCCTGGTAGGAGCCGAAGGGCATGTCGACAACGACGCAGGCCGCGCGCGTCGCCCGCATCACCGCCTGGCCGTGGGCGATCATCATCTCCATCGTCACGAAGACGCTGGATTCGAAGCCATAGATCACCACGCCCATGCTGTCGCCCACCAGAAGCAGGTCGCAATGCGGATCGAGGAGCTTGGCGACGGGCGCCGTGTAGGCGGTGAGGCAGACGACCGGCCGTTCTCCCTTGAGCGCCTGGATGGACGCAGCCGTGCGGCGCTTGACGTTCGTTTGGGCACTCATGGCGTTCTCTCCATTGGCGAGCCCTCGCGGCTCGCATTCTCTTCCGCCCGCGGCAGGGCGAGCACCCGGTTGTCGAGGAGGCGGGTCGAACCAAAACCGACGAAAAGCAGCAGCAGCGGATCGCGGTCTATCATCGAAAAGGGTTCCAGGGTCAGCGGGTCGCGCAGGGCCACCACCTCGGGCCGGGCCAGCGGCTCGGCGGCAATAAAGGCGCGGACGGCAGCTTCGATCTCGGCCGGATCCCGCAAGCCCCGCCCGAGCAACCGCTGGGCCTCGTCGAGCGCCCGGGGCACCACGACCGCGGCCGCGCGCTCGTCTGCGCCGAGATAGACGTTGCGCGAGGAGAGGGCGAGACCGTCATGGTCGCGGGCGGTGGGGACGCCGATTACCTCGACCGGCACGTTTAGATCCTCGGCCATGCGACGGATGACCTGGAGCTGCTGGTAGTCCTTTTCGCCGAAATAGGCCCGGTCGGCGCCGACTATGTTGAAGAGCTTGGTCACAACCGTGGCGACGCCGGCGAAATGGCCCGGCCGGACCTCGCCCTCGAGCTGGCGGCCGAGCGTCGGCACGTCCACCACCGTCTCGATCTTGCGGGGATACATGTCCGGAACGCCGGGCGCAAAAAGGAAGTCGACCCCGCCCTCGCGCAGCATGGCGCTGTCGCGGTCGAGATCGCGGGGATACTTGGCGAGATCCTCGTTGGCCCCGAACTGCAGCGGATTGACGAAGATGGAAGTGACGACGACGTCGGTCTCGGCCCGGGCGCGGGCGACCAGCCGCATATGGCCGGCATGAAGATAACCCATCGTGGGAACCAGTCCGATCGACCTTCCGGCACGGCGGAGCGGAGCGAGCGCCGCGCGCAGGCCCGAAACCGTTGAAATGACCTGCATTTCCTCCTCCTCGAGCCTTCTGCGGACTCTTCGATCGGGGAAGTCTTACATTGTGCAGCGCAAAATCACAAGACGTGGCCGAACGGTGGGCAGGGGTTGGCGCGGCTGTTTGACCATCCGGTAAATATATGCGCTCGATGCATAGCACCCATTCCAAACCCGTGCTGGTTCGGCAAGACCGGAACAGCTATCACATCGTCAACGGCGGCCGGGAACGGTCGTCAACGCAGACGACGAGTTTCATGTCCGCTGCGGCTCTCGCCGGTTCTCCTCCTCCCATCCGGCAGGGTCGGGACATGATATCGTCCTCGAAGGGCACTCCTCCTCCCAGCCCTTCAAGGACCGGTCAGCTCTGCTGATCAAAGGCGGCGCCATCCTCCTCCCGGCGCCGCCTTTTTTGTTGCCCAATTTTCAGTTCCGACCAGGCTGTCCCACGTCAGGCAATCGGCGCCTTTCAGCGCCCGAGCTCGATTGTAACCCAGCCGTTCATCCAGGTCGTGCGGCGGTGGGCCAGGCCGGCAAGATTGTAGGCGGCGATCACCTTCCAGCGCTGCTCGGCAAGGATGCCAGACAGGATCACGGTACCGCCGGGCGCCAGGTGGCGCACGAGCGCCGGCGCGAGCTTCATCAGCGGGCGGGCGAGGATGTTGGCGATGATCAGATCGAAGGGGCCGTTCTCGCGAAACACGGCATGATGGAAGCCAGGCGCGGTCGCGAAGGTGATGCCGCCGGCCGCGCCGTTGATCCGCGCATTGTCTTCCGCCACGCCTGTCGCGACCGGATCGATGTCGGTGGCGACGACGGGAATGCGCGCCATGCGCTGCGTGGCGATCGCCAGCACGCCGGAGCCGGTGCCGAGGTCGAGCGCGTTGCGGACCGGCCGCGCCTTAAGGACAGCGTCGATCATGTTGAGGCAACCCGCCGTCGTTCCGTGATGGCCGGTGCCGAACGCCTGGCCGGCCTCGATGAGCAGGCCGATGTCGCCCGGCCGGACCTTGTCGCGATCGTGGCTCCCGTGCACGAGGAAGCGTCCGGCACGGACGGGCTTCAAGCCCTCGAGCGACTTTGCGATCCAGTCGATGTCAGGCAGGACCTCTCGTTGCAGCGACAGGGCGGGGAAGCTTTCGGTGATAAGCGAGGCGAAGCGATCGGCGATTTCGGCCTCCTGGTCGGCCGTGCCGTAGATCGATGCTTCCCAGATCCCCCGGGCCTCGTCCACCTCTTGGGTCGCGATGGCGTAATCCTCTTCGCCGAAGAGCTGGGACAGGCCTTCGAGGACCTGTTCCGCCACGGGCTCGGTCGTGGCGACGTAGAGGCGGATCTCGCTCACGACGGCCTCGCAATCAGGTTCTTGAGCTTCTGTACGGCGACATCGGGGTTTTCGCCATAGTCGATCGTGCCCACGAACCGACCGGCGCCGTCGAGCAGGAACACCGAGGCGGAATGGTTCATGGTATAGTCGGGGCCGTCGGGTTTCTTGGGGTCCGAGGGCACCTTCTCGAAGAACACCTTGAAGCCGCGCGCCATGGTCTCGACCTTGGCGGGCTCGCCGGAAATGCCGACGATGCGGTCGGAGGCATTCGAAAGATAGGTGTTGAGAAGCTCAGGCGTGTCCCGCCGCGGATCGATCGTGACGAAATAAGCCTGGAGCTTGGATTTGTCCGGATCGACCGTGTTCATCCAGCCCGTGAGTTCATAGACAGTCGTCGGGCAGATCTCCGGGCAGTGGGTGAAGCCGAAAAACAGCGCGGTGGGCCTGCCGTTCTGGAATTGCTTCTCGGTGACCGGTTTGCCGTCGGCCGTAACAAGCGTGAAGGGTACACCCCACGGCTTCTCGGCGACGAGCGTGTTCTGGTTGCCGATTGTGAACCAAAGCCAGCCGCCAAGCGCGACCATGACGGCGGCAACGGCGATGAGGACGATATGAAAGGTCTTCATTTCGGGAGATCCTGCTTGAACCCCCGCCTCTTACAGCCGGTCCGCCCGCAGGGCAAACGTTTGAAGCATCAAATCCGCGTGCCTGCGACAAACCGTCGGCTGCGGTTCAAAAGCACCAGGCGAGGCCGTCCTGCGCATAGGTGAAGAGGATCGAGGTGCCATAGAGCATCCAGCCTGCCAGCGCGGCGACGACCGCGGCGCCGACAAGGACGCCGAGCGACAGCGCTGCAAGGTGTTTCAGTGGCAAGGGGGCGGACATCGATTTCATTGCCAGACGGCTACCACATCCGGGCGTTTTTTGAAAGAGACCGCAACCCGCCGCTGGATCGGCGGCCAAGGCCGGCCAGCCGCAAGAACTCGCTATTAGGATTAGCAAATCCTTAAAACCTTGTTGGCACAGTGCCATGAAGAGACGGTGGCGGGCCCGGGGACGCCTGCGCCGGAGGGTTTCAGCGCTATCGGCGCGAATCGACTTCGATCCCCTGAAGAAGAGGCGGCATGTCTGACGGTGCGATGAGGAAGCGCTCGCTATCGGTCAATCAGCGCTTGCTGACGATCGGCAGCGCGGCGCTGTTCGGTTTCGTGGCGATGATCGGGATGGGCTGGTACCAGAACCGGCAGGTTTCGCTTGCGCTTGATACCCAGAAAGCCGTCGGGGAACATGTCGCTCTCATCAACGACCTGCGGGTGGCCAATCTGGATCTGGTGCTTGCCGCGATGGACGCGATCGTCGACCGCGGCGACGGAGCCGTGCTGCCGGAGCGCCTCGAGATCATGAAGTCGTCTATGGCGAAGATGCGCGAAAACCGGCAGGTCGTCGAGCACCTTGCCGAACTGGTCGGCAAGACAAGTCTCGTTTCATCTTACTCGGCGGATCTCGACGGTATCGACCAGGCGGTACTCACCGACCTCCCGCATCTCATCGAGACACGTGCCGGCGACGCCGAATTCGGCAAAATCGACGACACGATCGACGGTGCCGGCGAGCGGATCGCCACGCTCTTCGCCACGCTGACGAAAGAAGGCACCACGGTCGCTGCCGAAAACGTGATCTCCGCCCAGAGACTCGGTACCACCTCGCTCTACATGCAGGCGGGTCTCGGTGTCGTCGGCCTCCTGATCATGGCCGTGCTCTTCCCACTGCACACCACGGCGATTCGTCGCGGTCTCTACGGCATCCGCGACAGCCTGAACCGGATGCTGAACGAGGATTTCGAGACGCCCGTCGAGGGACGGGACCGCGGCGACGAGTTCGGTGAAATGGCGCTGGCCGCCGAGACGCTGCGCAAGTCGTCGATCGAGAAGCGCGACCTTGCGGCGGCGGCCCAGCGGGATCGTGAGCACAACGAGAAGGAGCGGGCCGCGCGCGAAGCTGCCAAGCTCGAGGAAGAGACACAGATCCGGTTCGCCGTCGACGCCCTCGGCGCAGGCCTCAACCGGCTCGCTAACGGCGACCTGACCGTCACCCTGCCACAGCCGTTCCGCGCCGATCTGGAGCAGGTGCGCGGCGACTTCAACCGCGCTGTCGAACGGCTCCAGCAGGTGCTGGAAGAGGTCGCGGTGAACACCTCGTCCATCGACGCCAACGGCGCACAGATGCGCAATGCCGCCGAAGACCTCGCCAAGCGCACCGAGCAGCAGGCAGCCTCCCTTGAGGAAACCTCGGCCGCGCTCGAACAGATCACCGCCACCGTACGGAACTCTTCGGAACGGGCAAGCGAAGCCATGCACATGGTGGGCGGCACCAAGGCCAGCGCCGAAGAATCGGGTAAGGTCGTGGCTGAGGCGATGGAAGCCATGGACCGCATTGAGACGGCCTCGAGCGAGATCGGCAAGATCATCAACGTCGTCGACGAGATCGCCTTCCAGACGAACCTGCTGGCTCTCAATGCGGGAGTCGAGGCCGCGCGTGCCGGTGAAGCCGGCAAAGGCTTCGCGGTTGTCGCGCAGGAAGTCCGCGAACTCGCGGGCCGGGCCGCCGGTGCGGCCAAGGATATCAAGTCGCTGGTTGCCCGATCGAGCGAGGAGGTCAAGAGCGGCGTGCAGCTCGTCACAGCGACCGGCGAGGCGCTCGGCCGGATCGCCGCCGATGTCGACAGGATCAACGACATCGTGCAGGCCATTTCGCGCGTCTCCAACGAGCAGGCCACTGGCATCGGCGAGATCAATGCCGCCATCTCCCAGATGGACCACATGACCCAGCAGAACGCTGCGATGGTCGAGCAGACCAACGCCGCGAGCCATACCCTGGCGCAGGACGCCAGCAAGCTTTCCAGCCTGATCGCGCAGTTCCAGATCGCGCGCACCGCGCCCGTGCGCCTCGCGAGCCAGGCCGCCATGCCAGCCGCGGCGCCCGTCGCCCGCCCGGCATCCTCACCCGCCCGCAATCTCGTCAACAAGCTCGCGGGCGCATTCGCTTCCAAGCCGAGCCCGCAGGCGGTCGCCGCCTCGGGCACCAAAGACAACAATTGGGAAGAGTTTTAATGACGATGAACATCAAGCAGTCCGGCTCGCATCTCGAGATCGTCTCGTTCCATCTGGGCGATCAGGAGTTTTGCATCGACATCATGGCGATCCGCGAAATCCGCGGCTGGGCGCCTGTGACGCCCATGCCGCATACGCCGCAATATGTGCTCGGTCTGATCAACCTGCGCGGCGCCGTCATCCCGGTCATCGACATGGCCTGCCGCCTGGGCATGAAGATGACGGAGCCGTCCGAGCGTTCTGCCATCATCGTCACCGATATCGGCGGCAAGCTGGTCGGTCTGCTGGTCGAGCAGGTTTCCGACATGATGACCATCCGCAGCGAGGACCTGCAGCCGGCGCCCGAGATCATCCCCGAAATGCAGCGCGCCTTCTGCCGCGGCATCGTGGCGCTCGAGCGGTCGATGGTCTGCTTCCTCAACCTCGACACCGTCATCGCCGACGAGCTCAAGCAAGCCGCCTGAGCCTGACCGACGGACCTTCCCGATAGCCGGCCGCGCCCCCTGGGGCACGGCCGGCATTGCCGTGTTCACTCCTCGGGCTTGCCCTCGGACCACGTCACCTGCTGCCCGTAGAGGGGCACTGTGGAGATCGCCATCTTCGCCGAGCCGTCGACGACTTGGCGCGAATGGATGAGATAGATCAGCGTGTCGTTCTTCCGGTCGTAGATCCGGTTGACCACCAGGCTTTTCCAGATCAGCGAAAGGCCGGCCTTGAAGACCTCCTCGCCGCTCTGGTCGAGGTCGATGTCGCCGATGACGATCGGCCCGGTCTGGCGGCAGGCGATCGAGGCATTGGAGGGGTCCTCGAACCAATTGCCCTTGCTCAGCCGGTCGATGATGCCGCGGTCGAAATAGGTGACGTGGCAGGTGACGCCCTGGACCTTCGGATCGGCGACCGCGTCGACGACGATGTCATTGCCCGTCCAGTCGACTCCGACCTTGCCGACGCGGTCGGCGGCGAGGGCGGATCCGGAAAGGGTGAGGGCGGCCAGGAGGGCCGGGAGGACGGTGCGCATGAGCTGCTCCTTCAGTCGTGTCTGCCCTGCTAGGTGGTCCGTTTGCGGGGCTGCTTCAAGGGCCCGCGCCACGATCGCCGCCTAGCCACCGCACGGGCTTGCCCTTCGTCAAGCCGCGCCCGTTTCCGCGAGCGCCAGGCGACGATCACGATCGATCAGGCGACGGAGTTGGACTCGATGTCGAGATGCGCATACTGGCCGGCGCTCGTCGATGCCAGATCCGGGGTCACCTTCTCGGCCCAGCGGTAGCCGGCGATCGCCGCCTCGCGGATGCCGGAGAACAGGTTCTGGCGGATCGAGGCCCGGCCCGCGCCCTCGACGACGGTTGCGGCAATGCCGACGGCCGCATCCCGGATGACGTTTCCGGTGACGTTGACGTCGCGGAGATAGGGACCCCAGCCGATGAGCATGCCCCAGCGGGGAGCGCCTTCGATGACGTTGCCGGTGACCGCCGCATCCGCCTCGGCCTCGATACCGATGCCGAAGAAGGCGTCCTCCTGTTCGTAAGGCGCGGTGAGCCGAAGGTTGCGGATCAGATTGCCGCTGATGACGGCCAGCCGTCCGCCCTCGTTGAAATTGACCGACAGGATGCCGTTCGCGGCCTCGTCGACCATGTTGTTGGCGATGACCGCGCCGTCGAAGCCGAATTCGGAATAGATCGCGGTTTCGCCCGAGCGCAGGCAATGGTTGCCGGTCATCTGCACGTCCGAGCCCGCATTGGACCGGATGGCCGTGAAGGCGCAGTCGGAAATATGATTGTCGCTGATCTGCACGCCATCCGCCCGGAAGACATTGATGCCGTTACCATATTCGCCGGTGCCGCCTGATCGGGCGAGGATGCCGGAAATCCGGTTACCCGAAACCATCGTGCCGTCATGGCCCTTCGTCCAGCGATGGACGAGGATGCCGCCGTCGCCGCAGTCGGTCACGACATTGTCGCGGATCGCGAGGTTCCGGGACTCGACCGCATAGATGCCGCTGGCGCTCGCCCCTGCGACTGTGTTGCCGGCGATCGTGCCGCCGCAGCGCTCCGCCCAGATCGCAAACTTGCCCGCGCCGCGAATGTCGCATTGCTCGATCGACAGCCTCTCGACCGAGCGCAGGGTCAGGAGGCCGGGCTGGTCGTCGGCGAGCCAGCGGTTGGCGCCGTCGATCACCAGACCCGTAAGGGCCAAGCTGTCGGCTCCCTCGGCGCGCAGGAAGCGTCCCTCGCCGGAATAGACGAGCCGGGTCGCGCCGGGAACGCCCGACAGACGGACATTGGCCGGCAGCAGGATGTCGTTCAGCCGATAGAGGCCCGGCGGCAGGAAGACCGGCATGTTGCGCCGCGCCGCTTCCGCCAGCATCCGGTTGAACGCAGCGACGTCGGCGCCGAGCGCATCCGGCAGGACGCCGAAATGCGATGCATCCAGCCCGCCGCGAAAATCCGCCGGCAGCGTGAAGCGATCCTCGCCTTGGGCGCGGGCGGCGAGGGGCAGGGCGGCGAGCCCGGCGACGAAGGCGCGGCGTGTCGTGATGATCCGTGACATGCCCGACACACAGCAAGGATCATGCCATGCTATTCCGTCCCAAAAGGATACAGGTGCCGCCGCCCGCCGATTGAAAATCGCCCGAGCGGTTGCTAGAGCTTCGACATCAGGCGGGGGCGCGGATGGGCAAGGGCAGGATCGAGGCGTTTTCCGATGGCGTGCTCGCCATCATCATCACCATCATGGTGCTGGAGCTCAAGGTTCCGCACGGGTCCGAGCTCAAGGATCTCCTCCCGCTCTGGCCGATCGCGCTTTCCTATCTCCTCAGTTTCATCAATGTCGGCATCTACTGGAACAATCATCACCACATGTTCCAGGCGGTGAAGTCGATCGGCGGCAATGTGCTCTGGGCCAATCTCGGACTCCTGTTCTGGCTGTCGCTCGTGCCCTTCACCACCGACTGGATGGGCGAAAACCATTTCGACACGATCCCCGTCGTCCTCTACGGCGTCGTGCTGCTGCTCTGCGGGGTCAGCTACTATGTCCTCGTCTCGGCGCTCCGGCGGCACCATGGTCCCGACAGCAGCTTCTCCCGCGCCATCGGCCGCGATCACAAGGGGATCCTGTCGACGGTAGCCTATGCGGTGGCGCTGCCGCTCGCCTTTCTGTCACCCTATATTGCTCTGGCGATCTACTTTGCCGTCGCTCTCGTCTGGCTGGTGCCCGACAGGCGCTTCGAGCGCGAACTCCATCACTAGGTCGAGGCCGTCTGCCGTCCGCCGTCGGCAAGCCACGCGCCAGACCACCATGCGATACCGGCACCGGTACGAAACCGGGACCCGCCGCCATGACGACGCGCAGAACTCTGACACTCGCAGCCCTCTTTGCCTCCACGCTCATTCTTCCGGGCTGCGTCATCAACAGCGTCAATGATTTCGACATCTACGATTCAAGCACGGTCAATCCCGACCGCTTCGTGCAGCAGACCCGACCGGTCTGGGACCGCCCGCCCGTCGACCGCAAGCACCTGCCGCTCTACGAGGGCGACCTGCAGACGGCGGAGGTGGAGACCGTCACGACGACGGATGTGGTCTCGACCGTCGAATATCCGATGACCAAGCCCGCCACCGATCCCTTCACCACCAATACCGTTCCGCGTCCGGGTACCCGCTACGGAGAGCGCGACGACGGTGGCCATCTGTTGCCGCCGATCCCGGTCGACAAGGTGCCGGCCCAGTATCTCCGACGCGAGGTGGACTGGCACGGCGACGAGCGTCCCGGTACGATCGTGGTCGATACCGCGCTCCGCCATCTCTACTTCGTTCTCGACGGCAACCGGGCCATCCGCTACGGCGTCGGCATCGGCCGGATGGGCTACAGTTGGAAGGGACGGGGCGTCATCCGCTACAAGAAGGCCTGGCCGCGCTGGACGCCGTCGGAGACCTATGTCGCCGAAAAGCCGGCCATGAAGATGTTCTCGGCCTCCTATGGCGGCCTCGTCGGCGGCACCAACAACCCGCTCGGCGCCCGCGCTCTCTATATCTTCCAGGACGGCCGCGACACGCTGTTCCGGGTCCATGGCACGCCGGACTGGAAGTCCGTCGGCAAGCAGGTGTCCTCCGGCTGCATCCGCATGTTCAACCAGGACGTCATCGATCTCTATGAACGGGTGGGCAACGGCGCCGAGATCATCGTTCGCTGACGTCATCTTCCATCGCGGGCAGGGGCGGCCTTCAGGCCGCCGCGAGCCGGCCTTTCAGCGCCTTCAGTGATTCCCTCAACGCCACGACCTCGTCGACGGAGCAGCCGACGGCCCCGCCGATCTCGGCGAGGATCGCCTCGGCGACCGGCCGCTTCGCCTGGCCGAGGGCTGTCAGGCGGACAACCACCTGGCGCTCGTCCTCGGAACTGCGCTCACGGCGGATATAGCCAGTCTTCTCCAGACGCTTGAGCAGGGGCGACAGCGTGCCCGTGTCGAGCCCGAGCGCCGCGCCGATATCGGTGACGCGCGCCTCCGGCCTCTGCCACAGGAACAGCAGCACGAGATATTGCGGATAGGTCACCTCGAGCTCGGCAAGCAGCGGCTTGTAGAACCGGGTGAAGGCATGCGACGCGGAATAGATCGCAAAGCAGAGCTGGTTCTCCAGCGCGAGAATGTCATTCGTCATCGGGCACTCCTCTCCGCATCATAGCGAAGTCGTGACGACTGTCCAAATCATATTGCGCAAAATTATGTTGTGTGCAATATAAATGGCATTACAACAAAGGAGACCAGCCATGACCATCCTTTACCGCACCAGTGCCACCTCGAACGGCGGCCGCGCCGGCACGTCCCGTTCGTCAGACGGCAACCTTGCCGTCACGCTGACGACGCCGAAGGAACTCGGCGGTGACGGTGCCGCCGGCACCAATCCGGAACAGCTCTTCGCCGCCGGCTACTCCGCCTGCTTCCTGGGCGCCCTGAAATATGTCGCCAACCAGGCCAAGGTGAAGCTCTCGCCGGAGACGACGGTGACCGCGAATGTCGGCATCGGCCCTCGGGCCGACGGTGGTGGCTTCGGCATCGAGGTTGATCTCGTCGCCCATGTGCCCGACGTCGACCCCGCAGTGGCGGAAGACCTCGTCGCCAAGGCCCATGTTGCCTGCCCCTACAGCCACGCCATGCGCACCGCGACCGAAGTAAAGGTTAGCCTGGCTTGATCCGCTGGCGCGCTTCTGGGTGCCTGCCCGCCGCTCATTCGAGCAGTCGCGTGATCAGGCCGACCAGTTCGGCCTGGCGCGTGATTCCCATCTTGTCGTAGCAGAACTTCGCATAGGTGCGGGCCGTCGCGCGGCTGATTCCCAGATGGCCGGCAATGGCCTCGAATTCGAGGCCCTCGGCGCGCAGGCAGGCGACTTCCGCCTCGCGGTCGGTCAGCCCGAAGGCGCGGCCGAGCGCCGGCGCGAGCGTCAGGTAGGTTCCGGCCGGCCGGGCGCGCGCGATCAGCACCGCAATCGCGCTTGCCGACAGAAAGACGTCTCGTGCGATCCCGCCGAGCGGATGCACCTGCAATATGAAGTCCGGCGTGCCAGGTGCGCCGATGACCGCCAGGCCGAGGCCGACGGGGTCGGCGGCCGTCGCATCGAAGACGGCGCGCTCGACGGCCCGTCCGTCGGCGGCATCGGCTGCCACCAGGCGGCGCCGCAGCACCCTGAGTGGTAGACCGGGCGCCGCGGCTTCTCCGCTCTGGCGGAGCACATGGCCCCACCGGTCGAGTTCAAAGAGCGCGAGGCTGCGGAGCCCCAGGCGGCGTCCGACGCCGGTCGTCTCGGAATCGAGCAGGCGGCGCTGGAGGCGCGCCGCCGCCCGCAGTCCGGGGAGCATCCGGTCGAGCCGGCGGGCGTCCGCGCGGCTGTAGGGCTCACTGTCGCGCCGGCGCTTGAAGCTCAATTCGAGTGCATCACCGGCTTCGACGGACAGGATCGCATTGGCGTGCCAGAACACCCCGGCCGGCCGCAGGAATTCCTGGTAGAACGGATCACGCGCGAGTTCGTCAGGGCGGTAGTCGTCGTGATCGATGCGAAAGCCCTGGCCGGGGCCCATCCTCACCCGCGCATAGCGGGAATTCGGGGGTGCCACGCCCCGGGCGAAGGCGGCGACCGTCTCGGCCGCCTCGTCGGTGACGACGGCTGAGCGCATGTGGTGCGGGCTGTTGCGCATCAGGACGGCATCACGAGCATCCGCGGCGCGCGCAAGGGTCCTCAGGCCGTGCATCCAGTCGGTGCCGGAGAGTGTCGCCGCCACAATCTCGTCCACTGCTGCGTCGATGCGATGCGGATCGATCATGCCGTCACTCCGGGTCGGGGACATGCAGGTGCTGGCCGCAAGCCTTGCATCGGCGAAATTCCACCGGTCGGGGCCGGTCTTGCCGGATGCTGAGCTCGTCGCTGACCGCTGACTATCGTCAAATTGCCGGTTCTTGGCAAGTCGTCGGCCGTCGCCACCCTCAAATGTGGGTGGCGGGCCGGTCCCGCCGTTCCTAGCCTCGGCATCATGACTACGGGCGGACCGGTCAAGGAAAAGGAGCGGGCGATGGCATTCAAGGATGGATATGTCGACATTCCGATCGAGATCGAGCTGCCGTTCGGGCTTGGCGTGCTCAAGGATACCTGGCGGCTCTACTGGGACAGCTATCTCGGTCGCAAGATCGTGGATTTCCACGACACCTCCATCAAGATCATCAATGCCGTGCTCAGCCAGAAGGGCACGGAGCTCACGCCGACCCAACTCTCTCTTACGGCACATGGCACCGGCTTCGAGGGCGACATCGACAGCAATTCGGTCACCGGTGGCACCGTGGCATCCTTCACGCTCGCGGCGAAATATGGAAATGGGGTGTCCCGGACGGAGATATCCGGTTTCGAGCCCCAGGACGCGGCGACCTTCTTCGCCAACATGCTCGATATCGACAAGGACTACGAATATGCCATCACCCTGCTCTCCGGCGACACGACGGCGAGCGTGGCCAAAGGGGCCAGGAGCGGCGGCTTCTTCGATACCGGCGCCGGCGACGACCGTGTTACCGGCAGCCGCTACGACGACGTGGCGCTCAAATGGCTGGCAGGCGGGCTCGATTTCGACGCGGGCAAGGGAAGCGACACTGTCCGTTTCCAGTCGGAATTCACCAATGACGCTTCGCTCCCGGTGAGTGGACTTGTGCTGGACCTCGCGAGCGGCATCGGCGACAACCCCTATGGCGAAGGCGCGATCCGGCTGAAGAGCGTCGAGAACGTGGTCGGCACCGAAATCGCGGATGTCATCAAGGGTACGGACGCACGCAATGTCATTGGCGACGGCGCCTATGACGGTGGTGCGGATCAGATCGACGCCCGCGGCGGCAACGATCTCGTGCGGATCAGTCCGAGCAGCAACGGCGCACAGCTCGATGGCGGCGCGGGCCGCGACACGCTCGAATTCGTACTGCTCGATTCGGCCTTCGTCATCGATCTGCGCGCCGGCGGCATGTCCGACGGTGGCCTCGTCATCGAGAATTTCGAGGTCTTCACCGTCTCTACGGCCTTCGCCTCCGGACAGTGGACCTTCACCTTCTACGGTTCCGACGCAGGCGAGACGGTCAACGGCTCTACCGAACCCTCTGTCATCTTTCCCGGCGAAGAGGGCCTCTACGGCAAGGACGTCCTGCATGGCGGCGGCGGCGGCGACCGGCTCAACGGCCTGAGCGGACGCGACGAGCTCCACGGCGATGCCGGTGACGACGTGCTCACGGGCGGACGTGGCGCCGACCAGCTGGAGGGTGGAGATGGCGCCGACCGCTTCCGCTACGCAGCGGCCGGCGACAGCACGGTGGCGACCGCCGGCCGGGACACGATCTCGGATTTCTCGGCTGCAGAGGGCGACCGCCTCGACCTCACGGCGCTCGACGCCAATCCAGCCAGGAGTGGCGACCAGAGGTTCGACTTCATCGGCACCAGGGCCTTCGACGGCAAGGACGGGCAGGTCCGATGGGAGGCCTCGGGCGGCGATGTTCGCGTCGAGGCCGACATCGACGGTGACGGCGACGCCGATCTCGCGATCCTCGTCACCGGTATCGGCAGTCTTGCTGCCGGCGACTTCGTGCTTTGAAGGAGGTGCGCTGGCCCTGTCTCAGTCTCCCGCCGTCTGTGCGGCGAAGAAGGATTCGGGGTCATCGACTTCGATCAGCCGCCGGCCGTCGATCTGCCAGAAGCGGTTGCCGACGGCGCGGATGAAGCTGCGGTCATGCGAGACGATCAGGCAGCTTGCGCCTTGGTCGAGCAACTCGTCCTCAAGGGCCTCCTGGCCATCGATGTCGAGATGGTTTGTCGGCTCGTCCAGGAGATAGAAGTTCGGATTGGTAAGCCTGAGGATAAGCATGCCGAGCCGCGCCTTCTGACCACCCGACAGCGCCCGGATCGGGCGGCTCTGCATGTCGACGCCGATGCCCGCACCCGAGAGCAGCGCGCGGATCTTCGGGTCGCCGAGCTCGAAGCGCCGGTTCAGCACGGCGAAGGGTGTCTCGGCGTCGCCGAGGTCGGCCAGCGCCTGGTCGCCGTAGCCGAGGACGACGGTGGGTGTCACCCGGATCGCGGGGTTGGCAGCCGATTGCCCGTCGATCGCAGCCTTCAGCGCCGCCACCAGGCGCGTCTTGCCGGCTCCGTTCGGTCCGAGGAGCACGACGCGGTCACCCTGGCAGATCGCCTGTTTGCCGGTGCGGAAGAGAGGGCTACCGTCCGGCGTCTCGACCGAGAGATTGTCGACCGACAGCAGGATGCGGGCATGGGTGCCGCGGTTGGCAAGCCGGATCGCGCCGGCCGACCGCTCCCGGTGCGCCGGACGCGCTGCGGCCTCGATCTTCTCGGCACGCTCCTTGAGCTGCTTGGTCTTGACGACCAGGAGGTCGCTGCCGGAATTGATGCCGATATTGTTGAGCTTGGCGGCTTGCCGGCGGAGTTGCTCGGCAGTCTTCATCTCCCGGGCGAACCGCTTTTCGTCGGATGCGTCTGCCTCGGCGAGTGCCGCACGGGCGCGGGAATAGGGCAGCGCAAAGAGCGGCGAGTTCGCTTCACGCAGGAAGAGCGTGCGGTTGGTGACGGCGTCGAGGAAGGCACGGTCGTGGCTCGCGACGACGAGCGGCAGGTCGCGCGGCCGGCTGGCGAGCCATGATTCGAGACGTCCGATCTTCTCGAGGTCGAGATGGTTGGTCGGTTCGTCGAGCAGCAGCAGGTCCGGCTCGTCGATCGCGGCGCGGGCGATGAGGGCGATGCGCTGCCAGCCGCCGCTGAGATGGCCGACGGCGCGCCCGCGCAGGCTCTCGGGAACGCCGAGTGCATCGAGGAGGATGTCGACACGCCAGGCCTCGCTCTCCGCCGTCTCCGTCGGCAGCGCGCCCAGGACGGTATCATGGAAGCTGTCGGACAGCAGGGACGCCGGTAGGGTCTGCTCGACGAAGCCCGTCGTCAAGCCGCGAGAGCGGGTGATGTCGCCGGTGGTCGGCTCGAACCGGCCGGCGAGCGCGCGAAGAAGGGTGGACTTGCCGCGTCCATTGGCGGCGACAATGCCGAGCCGATCGCCGGCGTTCAGCGTGAAGGACAGGTCGGCAAAGAGGGGCGTGCCCAGCGTCACGCCGAGATTGCGGATGGTTAGAAGGGTCATGGTCGTCTCTGGTCTTGCAGGCGGCCGGATGCGGTTCTGGCGCTGTCACGGCACGGCTTGCGGAGGTTCATGACGGCTCGTCGAGCCGTCGCCACGATGGGCAGACCAGGAAGGATACTGTTCCGGTCAGCCCTGCAAACGCATCTGCAGGGCCGGGACGGGGCCACGTTGGCGATGATGCCGGAAGTAGGTCATGCGTGGCTCTCCCTTCTAGGCGGGCTTTTACCATCCGCGGGGAGAGGACGCAACAATCTCGTCAGAGCCACCGCCGGACGCGCTGGCGATAGGCGGTGTAGGCCTCGCCGAATTTGGCCGTCAGCACGCGCTCTTCGGGAAGGATCTGGAACCAGGTGATCCAGGCGACGAAGGCGATGGGCCCCGCAAAAGCCAGAATGCCATCGAGCAGCAGCGCCCAGGCGACGAGCAGAAGGGCGAGGGCGACATACATCGGGTTGCGGCTCCACCGGTAGACGCCGTCCGTGACGAGACCGGACGCATTCTCGATCCGGACGGGATTGATGGTCGTTCCCGCCCTCCGGAAGGCGCGCGTCGCCGGCAGGACGAAGCAGAGCCCGGCAACGGCCGCGATCAATGCCAGGCCGTAGCGCAAGACGGACGGCAGGCCGATCGCCGGAAGCCACGATATGGCAAGCCACATCAGCACGGCGATGACGAGCGCCACCAGCGGCGGCGGAATTCGGTGTTCGAGAAACGTCATAGCCTGTCCTTTCGTGACCGGCCAATTCCGGTCATGCAGAATGATGAAGGCGGCCCGCCGCAGCGCTTCTAGCGACGCCGGCCTGTCAGGCTGCCCAGGATGCCGCGCACGATCGCGCCGCCGATGGCGGTTGCGGCCGCGCGGGCGGCGGACTTCATCGCCGCTTCTACCACAGTCTCGCGTTGGTAGCCCGAGCGTTTCTGTTGTTGCTGCTGGGGCTGAGGCGTGTCGTTGGTGCCGAAGCCGGGCAGGGTCCAGCCGCCGATCGTCCCCGTCGTACGCGGCTGATCCGGCTGCGGCGCCTGCTGGTCCGGCTGCTGGGCCTGGGCCGCCTGTTCGGCCTTCTTGGTGAGGATCTCGAAGGCCGATTCGCGATCGAAATCCTCGTCATAAAGGCCCTTGACCGGGCTCACATCCATGACCTGCCGGCGTTCCGAATCGGTGATCGGGCCGAGCCGCGACGAGGGCGGGCGGATCAGGGTGCGCTCGACGATCGACGGCGCGCCCTTGGCCTCGATGGTCGATACCAGTGCCTCGCCGGTGCCAAGCGTGGTGATGACGGTGGCACAGTCGAAATCGGGATTGGGTCGGAACGTGTCGGCCGCCGTCTTCACCGCCTTCTGTTCGAGCGGCGTATAGGCGCGGAGGGCGTGCTGGACGCGGTTGCCGAGCTGGGCGAGCACGGTCGGCGGCACGTCCATGGGGTTCTGCGTCACGAAGTAGACGCCCACGCCCTTGGACCGGATCAGGCGAACCACCTGTTCGACGCGCTCGACGAGCACACGCGGCGCGTCGTTGAACAGAAGGTGAGCCTCGTCGAAGAAGAAGACCAGCTTGGGCTTGTCCGGATCGCCGACTTCCGGCAGTTCCTCGAAGAGCTCGGACAGAAGCCAGAGCAGGAAGGTCGCGTAGAGGCGCGGATTCATCATCAGCTTGTCGGCGGCGAGCACCGAGATCGCGCCGCGCCCGTCATTCGTGGTGCGCATGATGTCTGATATCTTGAGCGCCGGCTCGGAGAAGAACTTCGTCGCGCCCTGCTGTTCGAGGATCAGGAGTTCGCGCTGGATGGAGCCGACCGACGCCTTGGAAATGAAGCCGAACTTGTTGGAGAATTCGCTGGCATTCTCGCCCATATAGTTGAGGAGGGCCTGGAAGTCCTTGAGATCGAGCAGCGGCAGGCCACCCTCGTCGGCGATCTTGAAGGCGATGTTGATCACACCTTCCTGCGCATCCGAGGCATTGATCAGCCGGGAGAGGAGCAGGGGGCCCATCTCGGTCAGGGTGGTGCGGACGCGGTGGCCCTTCTCGCCGTAGAGGTCCCAGAAGATCACGGGGAATTCCTGGAAATCGTAGTCGGAAAAGCCGATGTCCTTGGCGCGCTTGTCGAGGAAGTCCTTGAACTCGCCCATGGCGGCGATGCCGGAGAGGTCGCCCTTGACGTCGGCGCAGAAGACCGGCACGCCGGCATTGGAAAAGCCCTCTGCCATGATCTGCAGCGTGACGGTCTTGCCGGTGCCGGTCGCTCCGGTCACCAGGCCGTGCCGATTGCCGTATCTCAGCTCGAGATATTCGGGCTTGTTGATCTGGTCGTCCGGCTTCCGGCTGGTCCCGAGATAGATCTTTCCTTGTTCCAGCATTCGGCTCTCCCTTGTCGCCTTCGCGCCGGTGGCGGGGCGTCGTTGATATTCCGTCGTGCTGTTATAGGGTGCAAGAAACGGGGCGACAACATATCGGGGCGAAGGGCTCCCGGCAAATTTACCGCTGCCACGCGGTCGGCCCTGTGGCGTGCTGTTGCCAATCCCGCCCGCATTGAATAGGCACGAGACGAGAGAGAAACGGAGGCATTCATGAACGACATCATCCGCCAGGTCGCCGACGCGACCGGCATAGAACCCGACGTGGCCGAGAAGGCGCTTGGCCTGATGCTTGGCTTCCTCGAGAAGGAAGGCGATGACGCGGCCGTCCAGACCATGCTCGCCGCCATTCCCGGCGCCAAGGATCTGGTGTCGCAATATGCCGGCGACGGTTCGGGCGGGCTCCTGTCCGGCCTGATGGGCGGCGGCATCATGGGGCTCGGCCAGCAGCTGATGGGCGCCGGCCTCGGCATGGGCGAGATCACGACACTCGCCAAGCAGACGATATCGGTCGCCAAGCAATATGCGGGCGAAGAGGTTGTCGACCGGGTCGTGGCCTCGATCCCCGGCCTCAGCCAGTTCGTCTGAGCCGGGCACGGGCAGGACTATCACTATCGGGATGGCGTCGGCCTTGGTCGGCGCCATTTTGCGTTTCCGGCTGAATTGAGACGTTCTATTTTTGTTCTGGTTTGTTGACTTAGGGTTTTGCTCGACTATATGAATAAAATCATAGGTTGAGGTCGGTTGTGCGTAGTCCTCGTTGCGTTGCATGGAGGATTGCCCGGATGCAAGGGCAGGACATCAATCCCGGACGAGGGCTGCGACTCAGGCAAGCCATCGAGGCGAGCGGTCACCGCAAACTTATGGCCTTGGCTTCAGAGCTCGGCGTTTCGGCGGCTGCGCTGTCCAAATGGATTCAAGGCCATACGATGTCGGTCGAGCATGCCTGCAAGCTCGCCGGCCTGCTCGATGTCTCGCTCGACTGGTTGCTGATGGGCCGCAACGCACCGGCCTGGCTGCAGCAGGACCAGTTGAGCGCGACAGAGATCGAACTGATCGACGGCCTGCGGCACAGGCCCTCGAGGGTTACGCGGCTGATGCAGGCGATCATCTTGGAAATTCCGCGTTCGCCATAGCCCGCGTGCTTAACCCCTGGTTAAGTCGCCCGGCGAATTAACTCATGGTTGGGTTCTATTTGTATCATATTCCTCTGATGGTTGTATGAATTCGGTGTGCCTCGCCCGATGGTGATGGACGGGGTGGAACGGAAAATCACGGAGAGAACGGCTATGGCAGATACATATTCACTGACATTTTCCAACCAATCGTCCAACAACTGGACGTTTTGCTGCTACCAGGAAGATCACGACATGAAGGCCCAGGGCGTGATGTCGCTCGCCTGGTATGCCTTTCCGGTCGCGCCGCTGACGAGCGTCAAATTCAGCTGGCAGATCGCCTACCAGTTCGTCTGGAGCCAGACCGGAACGCTCGGGGCGGGTGTCACCTTCTCGGCAAGCCAGAAGATCGATGCGTCGCTGACAACAAGCAACAGCATCGACTTCACGCGCAAGCCGAACAAGGCCTTCACGTTCCAGAACCAGATGACACTGTCCCCGACTGGGACGCTCTATATCAACCAGGATGACACGATCCCGTTGGATACGGCGGCGATCGGCATCAATATGGGCATCGTCGGGTCGCCGTCCGGCTCCGGCACCGGCACGTTCGTGCTGCCGGCCCAGCCCAACATCACGGCAAGCTTCACGCCGAAGCCGACCTATTGGGTCACCTTCGGGCAATTCACGCCGGGACAGGTGCTGGATACGCAGCAGATCACGCAGAAGGCGGAGGTGGCTTTTCCCTACAACGTCTATGACATGGTCGCTGTTCTCGGCAAGGACAACAAGTGGAAAGTGACCAGCCAGCAGGCGCTGAACGCGGCCTATCTGAAATCCGGCAAGGATGCGCCCAACGCGTTGATGCTCGACTACGACCTCATCAAGTAGGCCAGGTCCCGGGCGCCGTGGGTTTGCGTCGCGCCCGGCCTTTCAACGCAGGTCAAGCCGGTCCGGAAACCGTCAGATGCAAGCGATCCTCGTCAATGCCAGCAAGTCACGGACCTCGATTGCCCTCTGGATGACGTTGGCGAAGTCGCCCGATACGAAGCCGGTGGCCTGGATCAGCGCGCTTCTGGCGCCCGGAAGTTACAGCATATTCAAATGGGGAAGTACCTACGAATATGTGTGGGCCGATACCGGGACGTTGATACAGGGCAAGACCATCGGCGTCGCCGAACGAATGACCGCCACCGCGCCCACGGTCCAGCTCCAGAAACATGGTGCGGGATACCGGTTTGTCGCTGTGAACGGCCAAGCAAAGGCGCCCGGCGACCTTACCATATCGACGACGGGGGATATTCCGCAGAACCGGCTTTCCATCGGGATCAATCTGCGTATCGACAGTGGCATCGGCCAGCCGGGCGACGCCGTCAATGTGGTTCAGGCGCAACCCAATCTCGACAGCACCTGGACGGTGGGTGAGCGGTATTTTGCGAATTTCGGCTCCGTTGCGCAGTCGGAATACGACCCGGTCATCTTCGGCCTGCAAACACCGCTGGAACTCGATATCTCGACAAGTTCGGATGTCGTGGTCCTGCTGGATCAAACCAACACGCTGCAACAACTCAAAGACTCGAGCGCGCTTTCCGAAATGAGGCAACATGATTTCAGCCGGTCGGCGCCGAAGGCTCCGGGCTGCGGCTAACCGCGCGCGAGGCTTGCAGCTTCAATCGAAACAAGGAGAAAATGGACATGGCGACCAAGATCGAAGCAGATCGCGCGCTGGCTTTCCACGGCGACGAGATCATCAATCACCCGAATGTCAGCAAGATCAGTGTGATCGCTGCCGGGGACGGGACATTCTATCTCGAAGTCGGGCTGATCCGCAACGAAGAGGCGGCGGCCAGGGTGCTGAAGGGCGTGGCGCCGGTACCGGACGCAGTGCCGATCCCCGGACCCGACGGCGCGCTCGGCAAGGCGACGATCTCCGTCCGCAAGATCGTCGTCGGGCCGCTGTTTGCAAAGGCGCGACCCGTCAATGGCGGAGTCTATTGCGGTCCGGCCACCCTCAACCTGTGCGGAACCCTCGGTGCGATGGTGGACAAGGGCGGCACGCCCTGCATTCTGTCGAACTGGCATGTGCTTTACGGGCTGAACGGCAAGGACGGCATGTCGATCGTCCAGCCGTCCAAACTCCAGGGGGGTGCGGATCCTGCGGATACGATCGCCTATAACAAGCAATCTATTCTCAGCGAGGCTCTCGATGCCGCGATCGCCGAGGTTCGCAAGCCTGCCGGAAGCTATGTCACCAGCGGGACGACGTGCTATGGCGCGTTTGCCGGCACGAAGGCGGCCCAGGACGGCATGAAGGTGAAGATCTGCGGCGGCACGTCGGGCTCCGCGTCCGGCACCGTCAAATCGACGAACGCGACCGCAAAATTCACCTCGCCGATCTATCCGAACGGTGAATGGATCTTCAAGGACCAGATCGAGATGAACGAGTTCACGCTCGGCGGCGATTCCGGCTCGATCATCCAGTCGGAAAAGAACGAAGCCGTCGGCATGCTCGTCGGTGGCGGTGGCGGGCTCGATTTTGCCAATAAGATCGACGTCGTCCTCAATGCCTTCGGCATCACCATCGCCTGATAGGAGCCACGGCGCCGACCGCCCGGCGCCGTGGGCTTTTCTTCAATCGTTGCCGTTCTGTCCGTCGTCGCCGTCGTCGTCCTTCGGCTTGCGGACACGGATGATGTCGTTGCTCATCTCGGTGCCGAGTTCAACCTTGCCGGTCTTCTTGTCGACGACGCAGATCAGGGCCGCGCGGCCCTTCACTTCCTTGGACTTGCCATAGACGATGGCGAGACCGAAGCTCTCGCTGCCGACAGGATCCACCGCGACCTGCGGCTTGCGGAAGAAGTCCTCCGCTGCCTCGCCGCATTTCTTCTCGACCTCGGCATTGAATTCCTTCCAGGCGTCGGGACTGGAGGCCCATGCGGCGCCTCCGGTCGAGAACAGGGCTGCGGCAATTGCCGCCACCGCAAGAGCTGATTTCATCGCTGAACCTCCGTTGCACAACCATTTCCTGCGAATTTTCATTCCCGGCCACTATGCGCCCAAACGGGGCGATGTTGCGGAAATTCTTCGTGGAAACCCGTTGCTATGTAGGCAGGGCGAACCTATGTTCCAACCCGACCATCCCTGATGATAATCAATAGAAGGAGACACCGCCATGGCTTTCGAACTGCCACCGCTCCCCTACGACTATGATGCGCTCGCGCCGTTCATGTCCAAGGAGACGCTCGAATACCACCACGACAAGCATCATCAGGCCTATGTGACCAACGGCAACAAGCTGGCGGAAGAAGCCGGCATGGCGAACCTCGCGCTCGAAGAGGTCGTCGTGCAGTCCTTCGGCAAGAATGCCGGTCTGTTCAACAATGCCGGCCAGCACTACAACCACATCCATTTCTGGAAGTGGATGAAGAAGGGCGGCGGCGGCAAGAGCCTGCCGGCTGCGCTGCAGAAAGCCATCGACAGCGATCTCGGCGGCTACGACAAGTTCCGCACCGACTTCATCGCCGCCGGCACGACCCAGTTCGGTTCCGGCTGGGCCTGGCTCTCGGTCAAGAATGGCAAGCTCGAAATCTCCAAGACCCCGAACGGCGAGAACCCGCTCGTTCATGGTGCCAAGCCGATCCTCGGCGTCGACGTCTGGGAGCATTCCTACTACATCGACTATCGCAATCTGCGCCCGAAATATCTCGAAGCCTTCGTCGACAGCCTCGTCAACTGGGACTATGTCCTTGAAATGTATGAGGCCGCCACGAAGTAATCGCTTCGCGGCGTGATTCCGAAAGACCCTGCAAGCCTTTGGCTTCGCAGGGTTTTTTGTCTAGGCGGCTGTCCGGCTCTCAGTCCAGCCGTCCCGCCACAGCCGTCTCAGGCGATCGCCCTCGCCGACAAACCCTTCATCGAGGTTGACGGAGGCTTCGACTCGCTCTGTGCGGAAGCTGCGGAGTTCTCCCCGGAGCTCGCACCAGGCGACGACAAGCGAATGGGCGGCATAGTAGACCAGGGCCGCCGGGCGAATGGTCCGCTCCGTCTTCCGCCCGCTTTCATCCCTGTAGACGATAAGCAGCTTTCGCTCGTCACGGATCGCCTTGCGGATTTCGGAGAGGTCGATCCCGTCTGGCGTCGGCATTTGCGTACCCCAAGCCTCGATAGCGCCGGCCTCGATCGTTTTCCGGAGCGGTGGCAGCACGGCGCCGGCGATCTTGTCGGTCACCCGGGCGGCGGCTCGGTTGAGAGCCGAATCGCCGAGCCGCTTCAGGAGCGCCAGCGCGAGCACGATCGCCTCGGTTTCCTCGACGGAAAACATCAGCGGCGGCAGTTCGAAGCCCGGCCTCAGGATGTAGCCAATGCCGCGTTCGCCCTCGACCGGTACGCGCATTGCCTGCAGGGCGGCGATGTCGCGATAGACCGAGCGCGGCGTGACCTCCAGCCGTTCGGCGATCACTGCCGCGGTGATCGGGCGCCGCGCGAGACGCAGGATCTGGATGATTTCGAACAGCCGCCCGGCCTTGCGCATCTCGATATTTCCTTCGGTCCAGGCGCCCGTCATCGCATCACAACTGACACGATGCTGTCAGTAGGCCTTCGCTATCGGGGTTCGCGCGGTCCGATTGGGCTGTGCCGATCACGGAAAGGGACGCGACTGCGATGGATTATGGACAAAGCCTCTGGCTCTTCGGACTTCTGCTCTTCGGCATCATCATCGTCCCCGGCATGGACATGGTCTATGTGCTCGGCAGTGCCCTTTCCGGCGGCGTGCGGTCCGGCTTCGCGGCCGTCGCGGGTCTGCTTGCGGGCGGCGCCGTTCATACCGTCACCGGGACGCTGGGCGTCACCGTGCTGACGGTGCTGGTGCCGCAGCTCTTCCTGCCGATGCTGCTCGCCGGCGCGGCCTACATGGTCTGGGTCGGTATCGGCCTGGTCAGGAGTTCGATCGTGGTCGGCTCTGTCGCGGCGACCGCAGCGCCATCGCATGCCCGGACGGCGGCGCGGGCCTTCGTGACCTGCATGCTCAATCCCAAGGCATGGCTCTTCATCATCGCGGTCTATCCGCAATTCATGAAGCCGCATTACGGCCCGATCCTGCAGCAGGCGCTGGTCATGGGCCTGATGACGCTCGCAATGCAGTTCGTCGTCTACGGCACCGTCGCCCTTGCGGCGGGCGGTCTCCGGACCTGGTTGCGGGACAATACCGCGGCCACCGTCGCGGTCGGTCGGGCGGCGGGCGCGCTCATCGTGCTGGCCGCGCTCTTCACGGCGTGGCGCGGCTGGGCGGAGCTGGCCGGCTGAAGGCCCGCTCGCTCGCCAGCAGGGCCATAAAGGCCAGGAGCAGAACAAGCGGTGTCACCGGCAGGCCTGTCTGGCCGAGCGGAAGCATGGCGACCGGCAACACCGCAACCGCGAGCAGGGCGAATCGGAGGGGTGCGGGCGCCGGATCGCGGCGCGGCGACAGCGGCCAGAGCGCAGCGAAGCTCGCAAGCGCGCCGAAGTCATAGGCCACCGAATAGGGCGAGATCAGGAAGGTCGCGAGCAGCAGGGCGAGCACCCGGACCGCCGGATCGGCAACGCGACGCAGCGCGAGGGCGAAGAGCACCGCCCCTGCAAGGGCGAAGGGAAGATGGACAGCGAGCGCGGTCGATGCGTCGAAGCCGAGGCTGCGCGCCGACCCGAAGGCCGATCCCATCATGAAGGGGAAGTCGCCGCCGAGCGTGTTCATCGCCTCCGTCTGGTAGGGCAGGACGACCTGGAAATAGCCCCGCCAGCTGTCGAGTCCGAAGGCGAGGGCGGAGCCGGTGACCAGCACCCCCGCCGTGACCGCGGCCGCGGCGATGACGCGCCAGCGTCCCTCGACGATCAGCAGAACCGGCACCAGGAAGCCGAGTTGCGGCTTGATCGTGAGCAGGCCGAGAAGCACACCCGACAGCAGCGGCCTGCGGCTTCGCAGGGCGAGGCCTGCGACGAGCAGGGCGGCCGTCAGGTAGCCGTTCTGGACCGCCGCGAGGTTGGCGACGAGGAACGGCAGCAGCAGAAGCCCCGCCATCGGCGTCCATTGGCCGCGCAACGTTCCGAGCGCAACCAGGTGAAGGGCAAGCGTCACGGCGACAAAGAGTGCCATGGCCGGAAGGAAGTCCGTCAGGCCGAGGGGCAGGACGAGGAAAAGGCTATGTGGCGGATAGCTCCAGTTGTGCCAGGGATAGTCGGTGCCGAAGACGGCCTGCATTGACTCGAAATAGGCCTGAGCCGGACCGAAGAGCGTCGCGACCGCGCCGTCGAGCACCAGCCGGCCCGCCATCCAGTAATTCGCGAAATCTTTGTTCCTGACCTGGAAGGGAATGTCCTGCGGCGCGATCGCCAGACGATGCAGGATGATCGCGGTGATGACGCCCAGGACCAGGACGAGAATCGCGGCGATCCGGAGAACGCTGGTTGACGTGGGAGTTTGCATCTGGGAGCCCGTGACGAAACCGTGCAACTATAGACGACGAACTGTTTCCGAAAATTGAACACCGGGGGCAGGTTGGTGAGAGGGCGAGGAAGCAAACGTCTCGGACGCCGGGCTTTCGCGCCTGCGGACCCCAAAGTCGAGCCCAGGCGTCTTTTTTGGAAATCAAGCTATCACTGAAATGTTATTTACGTTCTCCGGGGGCTATGGGATGGTGTCGCGTCGTGATGTTCAGCGCTTGCCCCGCCGGCGCGTCAACAATGGGAAGAGATTCATGATCAAACGTATCGCAGTCGTTGCCGCACTCTGTCTGATCGGGGCGACCTCCGTGGTCTCCGCCGAGAACCAGCACGAAAATCGTGAAGCCGCCATGAAGAAGATCGGCGGTGCGATGGGCGGCCTGGCGGCAATCGCCAAGGGCGAGAAGCCCTATGACGCCGACATGGTGAAGACGTCGCTCACGACGATCAACGAGACGATCAAGGTATTTCCGTCCTACTTCCCCGAGGGGTCCGACAAGGACGACGACGAGGCAAGCCCGAAGATCTGGGAGAACAAGACCGACTTCGAGGCGAAGGCTGCCAAGCTCGCCGAGGATTCGGCAACGCTTCTTGCCCAGTTGCCCGCCGATCAGGCCGGTGTCGGCGCCGCGCTCGGCGTCCTCGGAAAGGATTGCGGCGCCTGCCACGAGCTCTATCGCATCAAGAAGTGATCAGAGAGGCGGCGGCCGTCCGGTCGCCGCCTCGCGCCACCGGGCCGGAGACTGTCCGAATACGGGCCGCACCGGCAGTGAAGAGGAGCATGCATGGCGGGCAGGCTGGTCAAGGCGATCGGTGGACTCCTGGCGCTCGGCGTGGTCGGGGCCGGCGTCTTTCTCGTGCTCACGCGCCCGCAACCGCAGCCGGACAGCTACTGGCAGTCGGCGGGCACGCCGGACGTCAAGAATGGCGAACTGGTCTTCTCCATGGGTGGCTGCGTGAGCTGCCACAAGGCGCCGGGCGCCAAGCCGGGAGAGGAGCTGGTTCTCGCCGGCGGGCTCGCGATCAAGAGCGCGTTCGGCACGTTTCACGTTCCCAATATCTCACCCGACGAAAAGGCCGGCATCGGGGCCTGGACGCTGGCGCAGTTCGGCAATGCGCTGACACGCGGCGTGGGGCCCGAGGGCGAGCATCTCTATCCGTCGCTGCCCTACGGATCCTATGCCAGGATGACGGCAAAGGACGTCGGCGACCTGTTCGCCTATATCAAGACGTTGCCGAAGAGCGCCAATGTCGCGCCGCCGCACGAGCTCGGCTTTCCCTTCAATATCCGCCTCGCCGTCGGCGGCTGGAAGTTCCTCTATCTCGACGACGGTCCGAGGGTGGCGCTCGCCTCGACCGACGACAAGGTGCGGCGCGGGCAGTATATCGTCGAGGGTCCGGGCCATTGCGGCGAATGCCACACGCCACGCGATCCGCTCGGCGGCTTCGTCAAGGACCTGTGGCTCGCCGGCGCTCCCAATCCGGATGGGCCGGGCCGCATTCCCAACATCACGCCGGAAGGATCGATCGCCTCCTGGTCGGAAGCGGATATCGTGACCTATCTCAAGGACGGCAACACGCCGGAATTCGACTTCGTCGGCGGCTCGATGGCCGAGGTGCAGAAGAACATGGCGAAGCTCCCCGACGACGACCGCGAAGCGATCGCCGCCTATCTCAAGGCCATTCCCGGCCACAAGAGCGCCGTCAAGTAGTCCCGTGCTGCCGCCTCAGTTGGTGAGGCGGACCGGGGTCTTGGAGGAGGTCTTGCCGATCGATTCGAAGGCCGCAACGAGTTCCGCCGTGTCGGTCACGTCGAAATAGTCGTCGGCACTGGTCGCGCAGTACTGGAGCAGCGCCTGGCCCTTGGAAGGCGCCATCAACGCGATCGTGAAGACCCGTATGCTCTTGTTGCGCGCCTTGTCGCACCATTTCTTGGTGTCGGTATCGTCGCTCGAATAGTTGTTGTCGCCATCGGTCATGAAGACGATGTATTTGCCCGGGTTCTTCTCGCCGTTCATCTTTTCGTGCGCGGTGTTTTCCGAGCTCGGGATGATGCTGTTATAGGCCCTCTTGAAGGCGTCGGTCGAGGACGTGCCCCCGGTGGCCGTCAGCGCGTTGACGTAGGTCAGCACGGCGTCGTTGCCCCAGGCGAGCGGCGTCGGTGTCTGCATGTCGCTATTATAGGACACCGCGCCGGTGCGGATGTATTTCTCGTCCGGATCGATCTTGTCGAACTGCGTGGTCATGCTCTCGACAGCGAGCTTGAGCGATTCGATCTTGGTGTATTTCTTGGTGCAGGTATAGGGGCCGGTCTTCCGGCTCTCATTGGTGTAGCAGGTGGTGGTGTAGGTCGTGTCGGTGTCTTCTGCCATCGAGCCGGATCGGTCGAGCACGAGATACATCGAGAAGGGGTTCTTGGTCTCGAGATTCTTGCCGTCGATGACCGAGGCCTGGATGGCGACCGGGACGGTCTTTCGGCCGAGGATCTGCAGGAAGGTCGTGCTGACATTGGCGCGAACCACGGCGGTGATGCCGTTGTTGGTCTTGTCGATGACGATCGTGTTGGTATCGAGTGTATAGGTGCCGGCGACCGTCGCGTCGGCGGCCATCCAGTTGGCGAGCTGGGCCTTCAGCGCCGCGTCGTCCTTGGTACCGATGTCCTTGACGGCGGCGACGAGACCGGCATCGAGCTTGCTTTGCAGCTCACGCTGCAAATTCATCGCCCGAATATAGTCGATGCCGGCGCCGATGCCGCCGAGCAAGGGTATGCTCACGACCGCAAAGGTCATGGCGATATTGCCGGCCCGGTCCGTCATGAACCGGCGGCAGGTGTGGCGGAACCACGTGTTCAAATTGCGCACGCGAGCGATCATGGCCTGCTTCCTCCAGGGATCCCTGAGATTAAGCGGCGACAATCGCTAAGGCCCGGTAAACGAACTGCCGAACCCCGACCCTCTGCCTCATTTCGAGGCAGATGACGCCGATTCAGAGTTAACGCCGATTTGCCGGGCGACGGTCCCAGGGCCACGATGGGACGGTCCTGTCCCGAAGCGGCCATTTCCGGAGCTAACCTCAGGCCTTGCCGGTGGCCTTGAGCGCGAAGGCATATTCCTGCGCCACCTCGTCGAGGCGCTGGAATCGGCCGGACGCGCCGCCATGTCCGGCGCCCATATTGGTCTTCAAGAGCACCGGATTGCCACTGGTCGAGTGATCGCGGAGCCGCGCCACCCATTTGGTCGGCTCCCAGTAGGTGACGCGCGGATCGGTCAGGCCCGAAAGCGCCAGGATCGGCGGATAGGGGCGGGGACCGACATTGTCGTAGGGCGAATAGGCGGCGATATTGCGGTAATCGTCTTCGGACTCGATCGGATTGCCCCATTCGGGCCATTCCGGCGGCGTCAGCGGCAGCGTGTCGTCAAGCATCGTGTTGAGCACGTCGACGAAGGGCACGGCGGCGATGATGGCGCCGAACTTTTCCGGCGCCATATTGGCGATGGCGCCCATCAGCATGCCGCCGGCCGAGCCGCCCTCGGCGACGATCCGGTCGTGGCGGGTGAAGCCCTGTTCCACCAGATGATCGGCTGCGGCGATGAAGTCACTGAAGGTGTTGGTCTTCTTGGCCATCTTGCCGTCTTCGTACCAGGAAAAGCCCTTGTCCTTGCCGCCCCTGACATGGGCGATGGCGTAGACGAGGCCGCGATTGACGAGCGAAAGCGCGGTGGTGGAGAAGGACGCCGGGATGGAGATGCCGTAGGCGCCGTAGCCGTAGAGCAGGCAGGGGGCGGACCCGTCGAGCGGCGTGTCCTTGCGATAGAGAAGCGAGACGGGAACGGTCTCGCCATCGGCGGCGGGCGCGAAGACGCGGCGGGTCACGTAATCCTCGATCGTGTGGCCCGACGGCACTTCCTGCGTCTTGAGCAGCACCCGCTCGCGGGTCCGCATGTTGTAGTCAAAAAGCTGCGACGGCGTGGTCATCGAGGAATAGCTGAACCGGATCCAGTCGGTGTCATATTCGAGCGCGCCGGAGAGGCCGAGCGAATAGGCTTCCTCGTCGAAGGCGATGGCGTGGTCCTCGCCGGTCGAGCGGTCGCGGATCATGATGCGCGGCAGGCCCTCGTGCCGCTCCATCCAGACGAGATGGCCCTTGAAGGCGCCGTGCGAAAGGATCAGCGTGCCGGGCCGGTGCGGCACGACCTCGGTCCAGTTCTCCTTGCCGGGCGTGCCGACCGGCGCCTGGCAGATCTTGAAATCCTTGGCGCCGCCGTCGTTGGTCAGGATGTAGAAGACGTCGCCGCCGGAGACGAGGTCGTACTGGATGCCGGTCTCGCGCGGGGCGACCAGCACCGGCGCGGCGCCGAGGTCGCTCGTGGGGATGATCCAGTTCTCCGACGTCTCGTGATCGTGGATGTCGATGAAGACGAAATCCTCGAGAAGCGAGCCGCCGACGCCCATGAAGAAGCCCGGATCCTCCTCCTCGAAGACCAGCCGGTCGTCCGATTGCGGCGTGCCGAGGACGTGGTGGAAGATCTTGGACGGCCGGTGGTTCTCGTCGAGCATCGAATGGAAGAAGCTCTTGCCGTCCGGCGCCCAGACGCCGCCGCCGCCGGTATTCTCGATCGTGTCGTCGAGATCCTGGCCGGTGGAGAAGTCGCGGATGCGGAGCGTGAAATATTCCGAGCCCTTGTCGTCGTAACCCCAGAGCCCCTTGTCGTGCTGGGGCGCGTGGTCGAGGCCGGCGATGCGGCAGTATTCCTTGCCCTCCGCCTCGCGGTCGCCGTTCAGGAGCACCTCCTTCAGGCCGTCGCCTTCGCGGCGGGTGCGGAAATAATGCGCCTGCTCCCCGCCCGTGACGAAGAGCGTGCCATAGGCATAGGGGCCGTCCTTCATCGGCACGGAGGAATCGTCCTCCTTGATGCGGGCTTTCATCTCGGCGAAGAGCGTCTTGCGCAACTCCTCGGTGTCAGCCATCGCCGCCTGGTAATAGGCGTTCTCGGCTTCGAGATGGGCGCGGATGTCAGGATCGAGGATCGAGGTGTCGCGGAACATCGCCTGCCAGTTGTCGGCCCTGAGCCAGGCGTAATCGTCGGTCCGCGTGATGCCGTGCCTGACGTCGGTGACGGGTTTTTTGGCGGCGCGGGGCGGGGCGGGCAACGATGTGTCAAAGGTCAAGGCGTCGTCTCCTGATGATCAGGGCCCGTATGTAATGCCCTTCGGCAGCCGCGCCAAGCCTCGCAGCGACCCCTTGCTGTCGGCGGCTGCGGTCGCACCGCCTGCGATATCGGTGTTTGCCGGGTTCCAGGACCGGGCCTCGTTTCAAGGATCCGCGGCCGGCGGCCATCGGCGGCGGCGCCCGGGTGGCGATTGGGCCGCGACGCAACGCCGCTCGAAGCCCCTCCTGTGCGCGAGGGCCTTGCGGCAAGGTGCGGAATGGGCCACAAGCGGCGAATGCCCGCGATAACCGCGGTCCATCCGCTTCCGGTCCCCCGATGCACGTCCTGTTCCGTCTTCTCCTCTGCGCCATGCTCGTTCAGCCGGTTCTGGCCGCGGCGGCCCCGACCGATGGTTCGGCAACGCGCCATGGCGGGCCGGAGCGAAGCCTGGCCGAGCCGGTGCTGCGCCTGCCGCTCCAGCCGGGCGCCGCGCCGCGGGTCGCGCTGACGCTCGACGCCTGCATGGGTGCTGTCGACCGGCGCATACTCGATACGCTGGTGGCCGAGCGCATCCCGGCGACGATCTTCGTGACCGCACGCTGGCTCAAGCACAATGGCGAGGCGATCGCGATCCTGAAGGCGCATCCCGACCTCTTCGAGATCGAGAACCACGGCCGCGACCATCTCGCGCCGGTCGACCATCCGGCGACCATCTGGGGCGTGCATGCCGCGGGCTCGCCGGAGGCGCTGACGGTCGAAGTCGAGGGCGGGACCGAGGCGATCGTGGCGGCCGGCTTCGACCGCCCCCTCTGGTTTCGCGGTGCGACCGCCCGCTATTCCGCCTCGGCAATCACCCGCATCGAAGCCTTGGGCTACCGCATCGGCGGCTTTTCGCTCAACGGCGACGGCGGCTCGCTGCTTGGCGCTCATACCACCGCCCGCCGCATCGCCGCAGCCCGCGACGGCGACGTGATCATCGCCCATATCAACCAGCCGACGCATGCGGCCGGGTCGGGCGTGGTCGAGGGCGTGCGCGCGCTCCGCAAGCGGGGCTTCGACTTCGTGCTGCTGCGCGATGCCGAGGCAGCCGCGTCGGCGCCGCTGAATTCTCAGGTGCTGGCGCAATAGGGGCGGGATTTTGTCGTGGTCCATGCGGCAGCACCCCTCACCAAGTGCGCCCAGATGCTCAGCTGCGCTTCGCATGGGCTTCGTTCGGATCTTCAATCGATCCACTGGATCGATTGTTTCGCGGCGCTGAACCCCTCACCAACTTCGGCCAAACGATCGGCTTCGCCTCTCGTGGCCTGCGTATCCTCTCCCACAAGGGGAGAGGTAGGGTGCCCCGCGCGCCGCCTTTCTTGAGGCACCGATGGCGCCACGATCCTACCTCTCCCCCGTGTGGGAGTCGAATGCCTGGCCGAAGTTGGTGAGGGGTGAATGCGACCGTCAATCAAAGAACACGACCTCCCGTTCACGCGAGCCGTTCGGCCCCGTGGCTTGACCACGCACGTTCCCGATCCCCTCCGCTTACGCATGAGGGATCGGCCGGGGCACGGAACCGTGCCACGTTAGTTGACTGCCTTGCGGCAGCCGGTAAGACACGTTTCCGTGCCCCGTTCGGTGTCCATGCACGTCCGCGAACTCGCCTCTCTGCACCCGTCGACCATTGCCGGTCTCCGGGCTTGTGTGCGGGACAACGCACGCCCCGGGCGAAAATGTCGGCGTTGCCGCCGCCGTCCCGGGAGGTAGGCCCTTCTCGCGGACGCCTGATACGGGGCTTTGCGTCGTCTCCCCGGACCAGGCACCGGTCCCGCCTCGACGCATCGCCATGCGTTGTAGCCGAGGGCGGGACGGGGAGGATTATCGCATGGGTGGGGAGGGAGGGGGAAATTGTGGGGTAAATTCATGATTGTGTTCAATAATGCGCGTATGGTCACACCTGGGTTGCCGGCGCGATCACCCCTCACCAAGTGCGCCCAACTTTCGCCTTCGGCTCAAGCGGGCTTACTATCCTCTCCCACAAGGGGAGAGGTAAAAGTGCCCCGCTTGCCGGCCCGGCTTGAGGCACCGAGGGTGCCACGAGTCTACCTCTCCCCTTGTGGGAGAGGATAGCAAGTCCGAACGAGACGAAGTCGAGTTCTGGACGCGCTTGGTGAGGGGTGCATCCGTGACCGAAGTGGGTGAGGGGGAAATGCGCCGCCATCGCGCGCGCATGCGACGATCGCGGCATCGGCGTCGTGCCTGTCACGCCGCGGCGTTTTCCGTTGCCGATCGCCTCCCCGCCGCCCGGTGACGGCGCGGTCTGGCGGTGCTAGGCTCGGTGCGGTTCAGCAGGAGGGATCGGGCTTGGTGACTGATGTTGCGGAGGGCAGGCGGGTCGGGTTCGGGAGCTGGCTGGTCGGGCTCGGGGAGCCGCCCTGGTCGAGCCGGCGTGCGGAGGAGCGGCTCGCCCGGCGCAATCCGCATCTCGCCCGGGCGCTCGAGATCGAAAAGCGCGAGGGCCAGCGGATCGCCACGATCGCGCGGACGGCCGCGCTCGGGGTGGTGGCGGTTCTCCTCCTCTATATCAATCCGCGCTTCGAGGTGATCTATTACCAGGGCATTCTCGGTCTCTTCGTATTGATCGGCTGGGCGCAATATCGCGCCGCGCGGGTCGGCCAGTCGATGACCGAGCTCGCGCTGATCTTCGCCGACCTCTTGCTGCTGACGCTCACGCTGATCGTCCCCAACCCGCTCGCGGCCGAACGCTGGCCGACGGCGTTCCAGTACCAGTTCGACGGGTTCGGCTATTTCTACATCTTCCTCGCGGCGGGCACGCTGGCCTATAGCTGGCGCACCGTGCAATCGATCGGCCTCTGGGTCGCCGCGCTCTGGGCGCTCGGCGTGGGGGCCGTGAGCCTGTTCGGGACGACGATGCCGGAGCTGACCGAGGCGGTCCGACAGGCATTTGCCGGCAATGCCAGGCTGGTCCAGGCCTTCGATCCGAACAGCGTCGCCTTTCCGGCCCGGGTCCAGGAGATCGTGATCTTCGTGATCGTCGGCGGCATCCTGGCGCTCAAGTCGCGCCGCGCCAACCAGCTCCTGATGCGCCAGGCCGACCTCGCCGCCGAACGCGCCAATCTCTCGCGCTATCTGCCGCCCTCGATGGTGGAGGAACTCGCCCATCGCGACGAGCCGATGGGAGGCGTGCGCTCGCAGGAGGTGGCGGTGCTCTTCGCCGATATCGTCGGCTTCACCCGCTATGCCGAGTCGCAATCGCCCGACGCCGTCATCGCGCTGCTCCGCGACTTCTATGCGAGCCTCGAAGAGGTGGTGTTCGCCCATGGCGGCACGCTCGACAAATATCTCGGCGACGGGCTGATGGCGAGCTTCGGCACACCGGTGGCGACGCCCGACGACGCCGGCAACGCCATCGCCGCGGCCTTCGCGATGCAGGAGGCGATGGCGCGGCTCAACGCGGCGCGGGCCGGCGAGGGGCGCGAGCCGGTCAAACTCTCCGTCGGCGTGCATTTCGGGCCCGTGATCCTCGGCGATATCGGCAACGCCAGGCGGATGGAATTCGCCATGCTGGGCGACACCGTCAACGTGGCGTCACGGCTCGAAGCGGCGACCCGGACGCTCGGCTGCGCGGTGGTGGTGAGCGGCGCGGCGATGGCGCGGGTGACGGGGGAAGCGGTGCGCGACGGCTTCCGGGCGCGGATGGCCCTGCGGGAGGGCGTGGCGCTGAGGGGGCGGAGCGAAGGGGTGGATGTCTGGGTGGGGTGATTGGTGGGGTGGGCCGGGATGCGGCGATTACCTGCGCTATTGGTCGCCAGTATCAACGGGCGTTCAGAGACTGGGTGAGTTTTACCTGACGGATCTCAATCATAACGAGAGTTCGGCGCTTTGAATCTCCCTCTGATGTACTTGCCTCTCGGGCCAATATATTCATATGGTTTTCGTGAGAAGTAGGGAGGTCTTGGATGGGCTATTACAAGCTGTCGCTTTCGCGCCAAATACTTGAAACCTATTTTCTGGACATGCTCGACCGCGTTGAGGAGCTTCGCGGCGAGGTCGACAACAACATCTTCAATGGACCCACCGCAACTGGGGACTTCAACGGAGACGGTTACCAGGATCTGCTCTATTTCATCAGCGAAGACAATCAGAACATTACACTGACGGATGGCCCCACTCTCGGGCAGATCGTCTATTTGCAAGGGACGAAGAATGGCAAGCTGATCGATGCGACGAGTGAACTGGAGAATGGCGGTGTCTACGATGCAGCGGTCCGCAAGGTGCGCGTCGGTGACTTCAATGGCGACGGCATCGATGACGTCATCATGGTGTCAAACCGCGAAGACGGTAGGACTGGTGATGCCGAAAACCGCGCCTCCGATCAGTTCGCACTGATGTCCAGCAAGCAGGGGCTGACATTTGTCAATCTAGGGCTCCACACGTGGGGTCACGGGCTGTCTGCCGGTGATCTCAACGGGGATGGCCGGAAGGATTGGCTTATGGGAGGCTTCACAAACGACGACGACGGCAAGCAAGCCGCCGTTTATATCCAGAAAGAAGATGGGTCTTTCGAACAGTTTCGTCTTTCGGGCATAGGAGGCAGTGCTTCGGCGATTGCCGACTTCGACGGAGACGGGACTTCCGAGCTGGTGGACAACCGCTCGACTTACGAAGATGGCGTTGCGATCGATACCGGCATTCAAACCTATGCCTGGAACGGAAGCGAATTTGTCGAAGGTGAGTACTTCTCCGAAGGACCGTATCTGAGGCATGAGACGATGCGCTCGTGGAACGGCGAGCTCACTCAGGCGGTCATCCGCGAAGACGTGAACGGCGAGGAATATATAGACCTCGGCATCCAGGACCTCGCAGCAGGCGATATCACGGGTGACGGGATTGATGATCTGGTCGTCATCAAGTTCGCCACTTCTCTTGAGTATATAGACGGTTACATTGACGAGAACGGCGGCGAGAGCCGGACCCATTTCGAGTTCTTCGTCGCAAACGAGGACGGTGATCTCGAGAAGCAGGCGTTCAAGGTCGACGGCTGGCTGCCACCGCGCTACGGCATCCAGGATTTCAAGCTCATGGATTGGAACGGTGACGGCCATACCGATATCTACGTCCCCTGGCCGGAGTTCACACCGCCGGAATACAAGTTCATGGGAGCGCAAATCCTTCTCAATGATGGAACCGGAAACTTCACGCGACTCGATCAGAATCTCCTCCCCGAGCTGGAAGTTTCCGCATGGACACGCGGCAGCCCGATCGACGCCAATGGTGACGGCATCATGGACATCATGTATGTCCTCGACAATGGCAGCCGAAGCACCATTTCTCAGTGGAAGCACCAAGAAGACCAGCTCTATCTCGGAACGAGCCGCATCTACACGGGACCCGGCAACAGGAATCCCGCCGAAAATGGAGCTGCGGGCTTCAATGAAGCCTACTACTTGAATGCCAATAATGACGTGGCAAATCTCGTCGAGGCGGGCGACTACAAAAGCGGACTGGATCACTACCTGAAGGTGGGCCGTGGCGAAGGACGTGCCGCCTTTGCTCTGGGAACCCATGTATGGGGATCTGCCAAGAACGACAGGATTGCCCTGCGTGAAGGGGATGAGCATGCATTCGGTCTGGCTGGAAACGACAGGCTGATCGGAGGCGAAGGAGACGACCTCCTCAACGGCGGCAAAGGCAAGGACGTCCTCATCGGAGGCGACGGAGCCGACACATTTGTCTATTCCGGCGGCGGTGATGTCATTAGAGATTTTGATGCGGGCGAGGGAGACGTGCTGGTCGGCAACTGGCCGGTCTAGTCGAGTTCACACCCGCTCCACAAACCCTTCCAGCACCCGTTTCTGCCCGGCGCGGTCGAAATCGATCGTCAGCTTGTTGCCTTCGATCGCCGCGACGTTGCCGTTGCCGAACTTGATGTGGAAGACGCGATCCCCCACCGAAAACGCGCTCGGGGTGTCGACCTTGGATTTCGCCACCAGTTCGCCTGATATCACCTTGCCCTGCGGGCCGGCCTCGCCGTAGCCGATGCGTTCGACCTGGACGCCGGAGCGGTTGCCCCAGTTCTGGCGGGTGGCGTCGGTCTTGTTCTGCTGGGCGCGCTGCCAGCCGGGCGAGGAATAGGAGGAGGCGAAGGGTTCCTGGCGGTCGAAGCGGGACTGGCCGTAGGGATTGTTGCGGCCGTAGCCGCCGTAACTCTGCTCGGTCTCGGCGACCTCGACATGGGCTTCGGGCAGTTCGTCGAGGAAGCGGGACGGGATGGTCGACTGCCAGAGGCCGTGGATGCGGCGGTTGGAGACGAACCAGATGTGGAGCCGCTTCTTGGCGCGGGTAATGCCGACATAGGCGAGGCGGCGTTCTTCCTCGAGGCCCGAGCGGCCGCCCTCGTCGAGCGCGCGCTGGTGGGGGAAGAGACCTTCCTCCCAGCCTGGCAGGAAGACGGTGTCGAATTCGAGCCCCTTGGCCGAATGCAGCGTCATGATCGAGACGGCGTCCATCGTCTCGTTCTGCTCGGCATCCATGACCAGCGAGACATGTTCGAGGAAGCCGCGCATGGATTCGAAGCTCTCCATCGAGCGGACGAGTTCCTTGAGGTTTTCGAGCCGGCCCGGCGCCTCGGCCGTCTTGTCGGCCTTCCACATGTCGGTATAGCCCGACTCCTCGAGGATCTGCTCGGCGAGCTCCGTATGTGGCACCGTTTCAAGCAGTTGGCTCCATCGCTTGAAGTTTTGCACGACATCGTAGAGCGACTTGCGCGGCTTGGGCTTGAGCTCCTCGGTCTCGACGATCTCTGCTGAGGCCTGCAGGATCGGGATGTCGCGGGAGCGGGCATAATCGTGCAGGAAGCGTATCGTGGTGTCGCCGAGGCCGCGCTTCGGCGTGTTGACGATGCGCTCGAAGGCGAGGTCGTCGGCCGGCTGGCAGACGAGGCGGAAATAGGCCATGGCGTCGCGGATTTCGAGCCGCTCGTAGAAGCGCGGGCCGCCGATGACGCGGTAGTTGAGGCCGAGCGTGACGAAGCGGTCTTCGAATTCGCGCATCTGGAACGAGGCGCGGACGAGGATCGCCATATTGTTGAGCGGATGCTTGTTGCGCTGGAGCTGTTCGATCTCCTCGCCGATGGCGCGGGCTTCCTCCTCCGAATCCCAGGCGGCGTGCACCTTGACCTTGTCATGGTCGGGATCGTGGTCGTCGGTGAAGAGCGTCTTGCCGAGCCGGCCCTCGTTGTGGGCGATCAGATGGCCGGAGGCGCCGAGAATATGGCCGGTCGAGCGGTAGTTGCGTTCGAGGCGGATCACGGCGGCGCCGGGGAAGTCCTTCTCGAAGCGCAGGATGTTGTCGACATCGGCGCCGCGCCAGCCGTAGATCGCCTGGTCGTCGTCGCCGACGCAGCAGATGTTGACGGGATTTTCGCTCACGCTATCGCCGATGGCGCGGCTGCGCTCCGCGGGGGCGGGCGAAACGTCGCCCGGCCGGCGATTGCCGGCTTGGCCTTCGGCCGGGCTCGGTTGCCAAGGATCGTCGCCAGACCCCGCCCCAACGGAGGGGTCTTTCCGCCGAGGCCGCTGCGCCAAGAGCCGGAGCCACATATACTGCGCCGTATTCGTGTCCTGGTACTCGTCGACCAGGATGAACCTGAACCGGCTCTGGTAGTCGGCGAGGATATCCGGGTTCTTCCGGAGGATGCGGATCGGGTGGAGGAGCAGGTCGCCGAAGTCGCAGGCGTTGAGCGTCCTCAGGCGGTTCTGGTAGGCGGTGTAGAGGTCGCGGCCCTTGCCGTTGGCGAAGGCGCGGGAATCGCCTTCCGGGATCTGGTCGGGATCGAGGCCCTTGTTTTTCCAGCCGTCGATCATCTGGGCGAACTGGCGCGCCGGCCAGCGCTTGTCGTCGAGGCCCTCGGCCGCGATCAGCTGCTTGAGCAGGCGGATCACGTCGTCGGTGTCGAGGATGGTGAAATCCGAGCGCAGCGACACGAGCTCGGCATGGCGGCGGAGGAATTTCACGCCGATCGAGTGGAAGGTGCCGAGCCAGGGCATGCCCTCCACCGCCTCACCGGCGAGATGTGCGATGCGTTCGCGCATCTCGCGCGCCGCCTTGTTGGTGAAGGTCACCGCGAGGATCTGGCTCGGAAAGGCGCGGCCGGTGGCGAGGATATGGGCAATGCGGGTGGTGAGCACGCGGGTCTTGCCGGTGCCGGCGCCGGCGAGCACCAGAACCGGACCGTCGAGCGTTTCGACCGCTCGGCGTTGCTCGGGATTGAGGCCTTCGAGATAGGACGCCCGCGGCCGGTTGCCGTCGCGGGCGGCCATGGCGCGGGCGGCGAGGCCCGAGGGTCCGCGCGGCGGAGCGGGATCGGCTTCGGGGCCGCCGGACGGGCCGGCCGGATGCGCGGGGCGGCCGCCGGCCTTGGCGGGGCGGGGCGCCGGCTCCTCGTCGAAGAACGGAATATCGTCGAATCCACTGGTCATCGCGCCCTAATGTAGTGATTCGGTGGCGGCTGACCAGATTCGAGTTTCCGCTTTGTTCATGGCGCGGGGTGTGTTCGGCGCTGCGCGCCTACCTGGGGTGGCTGCCGCTGCCCGGGTGCTGCGTGCAGTCCGAGGCTCAGGCGGGGCGGGGCGCGAGGGCGGCGATGAGGCCGTCGATCTCAATCGACCAGGCGGCTTTCATTTCGGCCTTCTCGCCGTCGTCGAGCCAAGAGCCGTCGATCGAATCCAGCGCCGCGCGGCGGAACTCGGCGGGGGTGAAGCGAAGCAGATCCGCCGCTTTGCGGTATTCGCCGCCGAGGTCGGTGCCAAACATCGGCGGATCGTCGGAATTGATCATCAGCTTCAGGCCGGCATCCGCCATTTGGCGGATCGCATGGTCGGGCGAGGCGAGGTCGTGCCAGGGCGAGGTGACGGCCGCCGTCGAGGGGCAGACGGTGAAGAGGATGTCGAGGTCCTTGCAGCGCTGCATCAGGTCGGGGTCGGTCACGACGTGATAGCCGTGATCGATGCGGCGGACGCCGAGCGCATCGATCGAGCCGGCGATATGAGCTGCCGGGCCGCTTTCGCCGGCATGGGCCGTGACCTTCAGCCCCGCCTTGCGGGCGCGGGCGAAGAGGGCGGCATAGGGTTCGGGCGGGAAGGGTGCCTCGAGGAAATCGAGGCCGATGCCGATCAGTCTCTCTTCGCGGTGGGCCAGGATCATGTCGAGCAGTTCCTCGCCGGCGGCGGGTCCGAGCTCGCGGTTGACGCCGGGGATGATGCGGCTGTCGATGGAGAAGTCGGCGAGCGCCTCGTCCATGCCGGCGACGATGCCTGACAGCATCGTGTCGAAGCGCACCCCATGCGGCAGCTGGACCTGCGGCGAGAAGAAGAATTCGACATAGCGGGCGCCATTTGCGGCGCAGCTCTCCAACATTTCGTAGGTGATGCGGCGATAGTCGTCGGCGCTGACGACGCTGCGCGAGACAGCCGTGTAGATGTCGAGAAAATCCTTCAGATTGTCATAGGCGTAGAGGTCCTCGACCCGCTCGCAGGGCGGAAGCGCCACACCGTTCCTGGCTGCAAGCTCCCAGGCCGTACCCGGCAGGATGGCACCTTCGAGATGGATGTGGAGTTCCATCTTCGGCAGTTTCGCCAGGAACTCGGTCATCGTGATGCCAGTCATGTCCGCCTCTGATTAAAAAATAGTCACTCTTCCGGATTGTTCAAAATCTTGGCGGTGGCGCCGGCCCATGTCAAGCAGCTTCCCGCCGACCCGGCGCAGAGCTGGCAGCGGTCGACATTACAATTCGTTCACCAAGGCAATCCAAGCTTGCTGCACCTGACGTATTACAGGATAACGGAACAAGGGAAACGACATCGCGGGCCAAGCGGAGAAACCCATGCGCGTGCTAACCCAGCTGCTGACCGGCCTCGTCTTCCTGGTCGTCGGCGCCCTGATCCTGCTGCATTTCGTGCCCGGCTCTGCCGATATGGCGCGACGGGTCGGCGTGCCAGAGACGGTGGTGACGCTGGTGGCCAAGCCGACGCCGACGGCGCTGCCGCCCGACCAGGGCGGGCAGCGGCGCGACGGCGGCCAGCAGCCGGTCGTGGTGGTGAAGGTCGCGGGCATGGGCAAGATCAACGACCGCCTGCGCGCGATCGGCGACGGCGACGCGATCCGCTCGGTCGGCGTGACGCCGCTGGTGGCGGGCCAGATTGCCGAGCTCTTCGTCAGGCCGGGCCAGCATGTGAAGGCCGGCGATGTCATCGCGCGGCTCGACGACGAGACGGAGACGATCGCGGTCCAGCAGGCCAAGGTGGCGCTGGAAGCGGCCCAAGCCAAGCTGAGCCGCAACGAGGACCTGAAGAAGATCATCTCGCAGGCGGAGTATCAGGACGCCCAGAGCGCCGTCGAATCGGCGCGGCTCGCGGTGGCCGCCGCGGAGATCGCGCTTGCGCGCCGTTCGGTCAAGGCGCCGATCGACGGCATTGCCGGGATCGTCGGGGTGGACCGGGGCGACTATGTCACCGTCTCGTCGCCGCTCGTCACCATCGACGACCGTTCCAAGCTGCTGGTCGACTTCTGGATCCCCGAACGTTTCACGGGTCTGGTCCGGGAGGGGCAGGCAGTCGAGGCGGGGCCCATTGCCCGGCCGGGCAAGGTCTATCCCGGCCGGATCGCGGCGATCGACAACCGCATCGACGCAGCAAGCCGGACGCTGCATGTGCGCGCAGCAATCGAAAACGAAGGGGACACGCTCCGGGCCGGACAGTCGTTCGAGGTGATCGTCAACCTGCCCGGCGACAGCTGGCCATCCGTCAGCCCGCTCGCGATCCAGTGGGACAGCGACGGGTCCTATGTGTGGCGCGTCGGCAAGGACGACAAGATCGAACGGGTGGCTGCCGCCATCATCCAGCGCAATCCCGACGACGTGCTGGTCGACGCCAAGATCGCGCCCGGCGACCGGATTGTCATCGAGGGGCTGCAGCGGCTGCGGAACGGCGCCGCCGTGCGGATCTTCGGCGAGAAGCCGCCCGCGGACAAGGTGGCGGATGCGGCGGGGGGCAAGACATGACGGTTGTCTCATCGCCGAACGCCGGGCTCGTTTACCCCCCCGTTTCCTGCCGGACATCGTCCCCCCAAGGGGCGAGACTGGATGTCGCTCGCTCCTTGCCCAAATCGCGTGACCAAGGCTCGCCATCCTGTGTCCGCGCCTCTGCGCCGGCAGGATTGACCACGCAGGGACTTCTGCCCGGAGAGCGCACATGAGCGCCGCCGGCCGGATCAAGCAGGCCTTCTCCGCCTCGCTCTTCGTCCGCCGTCCGATCCTGGCGCTGGTGCTGAACGCGCTGATCGTGGTGGCCGGCCTCGCCGCCTTCCGCGGTGTCGAAGTGCGCGAATTGCCCTCCGTCGACCGGCCGGTCATCACGGTCCGTACCGAGCTCGACGGCGCGGCACCGGAAACCATGGATCGCGAGGTGACCGATACGATCGAGGGCGCGGTGGCGCGGGTGACCGGCCTCAAGTCGGTCTCCTCGATCTCGGCCTTCGGCACCAGTCGCGTGACGCTCGAATTCACCGATCGGACCGATCTCGCAACCGCCGCCGCCGACGTTCGCGACGCGCTGAGCCGCATCACCGACGTCCTGCCCGACAACATCACCGGTCCGCGGATCATCAAGGCGGATGCCGATTCCCAGCCGGTGATGCGGCTCGCGGTCACCTCGTCGACGATGAAGGTCGAGGACCTGACCGTCTATGTCGAGGACGTGATCGAGAACCGCCTCGCTTCCGTCGAGGGCGTGGCCGACGTGCAGTATTTCGGCGAGAAGGAAAAGAGTTTCCGGATCGATCTCGACCAGGCCAAGCTCGCGAGCCGGGGGCTGACCGTCGCCGACATCAAGACGGCGCTTGCGACCGCCGCGCTCGACGTGCCGGCGGGGTCGATCGAAAGCACCTCGACCGACATCGTTGTCCGGGCGAGCTCCGACATCACGACGCCCGAGGAATTCGAGGCCGTGATCGTCAACGGCAAGGTGCGGCTGGGCGACGTTGCCAATGTGACGCTGGGCGCCGAGGACGGCACGTCCAGCATGCGCTCGAACGGCATTGCCGGGGTGGGCCTCGGGATTCTCCGGCAGGCGCAGTCCAACACGCTCGACATTTCGCGCGGCGTGCATCAGGTCGTGGCCGATCTCGCGCCGACCCTGCCTGAGGGCATGACCGTCAGGATCACCAGCGACGACGCCAACTTCATCCGCGGCGCGATCCACGAAGTGGTGCTGGCGCTGGTGCTGGCTGTGGTGATCGTGGTCGGCGTCATCTATCTTTTCGTGCGCAACCTGCGCGCCACGCTGATCCCGACCATCACCATGCCGGTGGCGCTGATCGGCACGCTGGCGGCGATCTATCTCGCGGGGTTTTCGGTCAACATCCTGACGCTTCTCGCCATCGTGCTGGCGACCGGCATGGTGGTGGACGACGCGATCGTCGTGCTCGAAAACATCGTGCGCTTCCGGGCGGGTGGCATGGGCGCGCGCGCCGCGGCCGTGCTCGGGACGACGCAGGTGTTCTTTGCCGTGGTCGCCACGACGATCACGCTCGCCGCCGTCTTCGTACCGCTCGCCTTCCTGCCGGGACAGGCCGGCGGGCTGTTCCGCGAATTCGGCTTCACGCTCGCGATCTCCGTGCTCCTGTCGGGCGTTGTGGCCCTCACCCTCTGCCCGATGCTCGCCTCGCGGATGCTGGGCGCGCAGGATATCGACGAGAGCGGCGGCATTCTCGGCGCCATCGGCCGCGGCTTTGCGCGGCTCTATGCGGTGACGCTGGCCGGTGTGCTGGCGGCCCCCGGCATCGTCATCGCCGCCTCGACGCTGATCGTCGTCGCCGCCGTGGCGGTGTTCTTCTCGCTCGGCCAGGAGCTCACCCCGCGCGAGGACCGCTCGACCATCCTGATCCGGGCGCAGGCGCCGCAGGGCGTCAGCCTCGCCTATACCGAGGACCAGCTGCGCAAGGTGGAAGATGGCCTGAAGCCGCTGGTCGACGCCGGCGAGATCAAGAACGTCTTCACGATCAGCGGCATGAACGGTGCGGCCAATTCCGGCTTCATGGTGCTGACGCTGGCCCCCTGGGAAGAGCGGCTGCGCGGACAGGCGGCGATCTCCGACGACGTGCGCAAGGCACTGAGGGCGGCGCCGGCGCTCCAGGCCAACATCATCCAGCCCAACAGCCTCAACATCCGCGGCGCGGGCAGCGGGCTCAATTTCGCGCTCACCGGCAACGACTACGACCTGCTCTATACCGAGGCGCAGAAGATGATCGATGCCCTGAATGCGAGCGGCAAGTTCGACCTCGTCCGGCTCGACAACGACCCGACCCAGGCGCAGATCTCCGTCAATATCGACCGCGAACGGGCCGCCGACATCGGCGTCGACATCCAGGGCCTGGCTTCGGCGCTGCAGGCGCTCCTTGACGGCACCAGCATCGGCGACGTCTTCGTGGCGGGGCGGCGGATCGACATCACCCTGGTCTCGACCGACAATCCGATCAACGACCCGCAGGATCTGGAAAACATCTTCCTCAAGACCCGGGACGGACGCTTCGTGCCGATGTCGGCGGTGGCGTCGCTCAAGGAGCGGGCGATCCCGCCGCAGCTCGCGCGCGAGAACCAGACGCGGTCGGTGTCGATCACCGGCGTGCTCAAGGCCGGCACCGGGCTCGGCGACGCGCTCGGTCTCGCCCAGGAGACCGGCCGGACCGTTCTTTCGCCCGGCGTCAACATCCTGCCGCTGTCGGAAGCGGCGACGCTCGGCGAGAATTCCTCCGGCATGGCGGCGGTGTTCGGCTTTGCAGTGATAATCATCTTCCTGGTTCTGGCAGCGCAGTTCGAGAGCTTCGTCTCGGCGCTGATCATCATGACCACGGTGCCTCTGGGGCTCGCCTGCGCCGTGTTCGCGCTTCTGCTGAGCGGTCAGACGATCAACATCTACAGCCAGATCGGGCTGGTCATGCTGGTCGGCATCATGGCCAAGAACGGCATCCTGATCGTCGAATTCGCCAACCAGCTGCGCGACGAGGGCCAGAGCGTGGGCGAGGCGATCCGCAATGCCTGCCGGATCCGCCTCCGGCCGGTCATGATGACGATGATCGCCACCATCCTCGGCGGCGTGCCGCTGACCCTCGCGGCGGGCGCGGGCGCCGAGGCGCGGGTGGCGCTCGGCTGGGTGATCGTCGGCGGGCTGGGGCTCGCGACGCTCGTCACGCTCTATATCACGCCGGTCGCCTATCTCCTGTTTGCCGGCCTTTCAAAGCCGCATGCGCATGAGGAGGAGCGGCTCGCCCGCGAGATGGAGGCCGCCAATTCCAACGAGGCCGATCTCGAAGACGAACTCATTCCGCACGCGGCGCAATGAACGGCGTACGGAAATATTCGGTTTCGCTCTCCGGCCACCGCACTAGCTTCTCGCTGGAGACGGCGTTTTTCACGGAATTGCAGGCGATCGCGGCCCGGCGCGGGCAGTCGCTTGCCGCCCTGGTCGGCGATGTCGACGCGACGAGGGGCGAGGGGGAAAACCTCTCCTCGGCGCTTCGGGTCTTCGTGCTCAGGGATGCGCTGGAGCGGGTTGAAGGCGCGCCTGCCGGGAGCCGCGCCGACCCGTCTCCGGTTCTGCGCGTTACTGATTGAGGGTTCCGGGCGCGAGTTCGAGCGTCTTGTCGCCATCGGTGGCATCACCCGGCGCCTTCGCCTTGCGGGCCTCTTCCTCGGCGCGGGCCAGCGCCTTCAGCGCCTCCTGCGCCTCGCGCAACAGGCGCTCGTTATCCCGCGCGCGCTGTGCCAGCCGCTCACGTTCGGCATCGAGCGCGCGATAGAGCGCGGCCTCGCGGCGCAGGCGCTGCTTCTCGGCGATATTGGCCTGCATGATCTCGACGCGGCGGCGCTCCTGCTCGAAGCGGCGGAGCGACAGGAAGCTCTCGAGCGCGGTGATGTCGAGCGTCTGGGCCGGCCTTGCGAGCGGGCCTTTCCAGGTGAGCGTCACGTCCGGCTCGGCGCCGGCCAGCGCCGCCTCGCCGGGCGCGAGCGAGACGGTCAGCGCGGCGGCGATGTCGCCGTTCAGGAGCCCGATATCGGCCTCGCCGGTGAAGCTGAGCGCGGCGTTGCCGCCCGCGACATTGGCGGCGCGCAGGCGACCCCCGGCAATGTTGAAGGGGATGTCGAGTTTTGCGATCCGGGTCGCGCCCGACAACAGCGCCTTCTCGATGCCCGGCCGCAGCGCCGGCTCGTTCAGCTCGCCGTCGATGCCGTCGGCAAGCGCGATGATCGGGGCGAGCGCGCCTTCGTCGAGACCGTTGACCGTGAGGCCGGACAGCGTGAGCGTGCCCGAGCCGGTCGCGCCCTCGAGCAGCTCGACGGCGCTCTTGCCGGTCGTGTCGATAGCGAAGCTGAGGTCCGACAGCGCGGAGGCCACGGGCTTGCCGTCATGGCGCCAGAAGCTGGTGGCGAGGCTCGCGCCGGTCACCTTCATCTGGGCGCGCAGGAAGGCGTTGCCGTCGATATTGCCCAGTTCGGCGCGGCCGCTGAAATTGCCGTCGGCGAACTGGCCGGTCGCATCGGCGAGCTCGACCTTGCCCGGGGACGCGCGCAGCCGCGCATTGAGCTGTTTGACGTCGCCGAGGGCGCCGACATGGAAGCTGCCCGCTGAGAGCGCGACGTCGAGGCCGAACGGCAGGCCGGCGAGTTTCGGCACGGTGACGCGCGACAGACCGCCGTCCACCGGGTCGGCGACGGTGCCGTAGACGGCGTCCGCCAGCCAGGCGAGGTCGAGGCTGCCGAGCGTCAGCTGGCCCTCGAAATGCGGCTCGGCGGCCTTGCGGTCATAGGAGAGGGCGCCGTTGAAGCCGTTGTTGTCGGCATCGCCGGCGAGGCTGTCGATGCCGATCGCCTCGGCGGAGGCATAGATATTGGCCCCGGCATTGAGCGACAGGCCGTCGGCGATGCGCGGCAATGCGATGCCCGTCATCATCAGGTAGGGGGCGATGTCGCCGCTGTCGACCGTCAGCCGGTAGGAGCCCTCGAGGAAGTCCCTCGCTGACAGACGCGCCGACCCGTCGATGGTGACCGTCGTCGTGCCGGAGGAATAGCCGAGCGTCAGCTGCGGCTCGGATTCGGCCGCCTGCTCGACCTTGAGGGTGAGGATCCCGTCCTGGTCCGCGTCGATGCCGATGGTCGGCAGGCCGGCCTGGCCGAGCATGATCCAGGCGTCGGGATTTTCGAGGCTGGCGTCGAGGGTCAGGCCCTCGGGGTCGACGAGGTTGAGGGTCTGGCTCGCGAGCTTGGCCTTGACCCGGCTGCCATTGGCGGTGCCCGTGAGCGTCGCCTCGACCGGCCAGTCGCCGAGGCCGAGCTTGACGTCGAGCGACAGGTCGGCGCCGGCAAAATAGCGCGCATTGGCCGCCAGGCGGGCGAGCGCCGGATGCGGCGGCAGCCGTTCCGCCATCAATGCGAGCAGCGGCGAGGGGTCGCCGGAGGTGAGCCGGAGCGTCGCGCCGCCCTTCGGCCGGTCGGCGATGTCGGCGATGCCGCCGCGGATATCCATGGCCGCGCCGTAGAAGTCGCGCACGCTCGCGCGCACGTCGCCGAGGGCGCCGTTGGCGGCGGTGAAGGTGGCGTCGAGGCCCGTCGCATCGAGTCCGAAGGCCGAGAAGTTCTCGACCTGCAGACGGGCGGCGATGCGATGGTCGGCAAGCGAGGCGGGCGTCGCCTCGCCGGTCATCAGCCCGCCGAGCGCAAGCATGGTGTCGAGGTCGAAGACATTGCCCTTGAGATCGACCGAGAGCGAGGGCGGGCCGTCGGCGGGCCGCTCGTGTTCGAGCCGGCCGCGCAGATTGGCAGGCCCGAAGCCGATCTCGAGGTCTTCGAAGCGTTGCAGCTCGGGCGTCAGGCTGACCTTGGCGGAGAAGCCGGCCGACTTCAGCCGCCTGACCGCATCGGGCACACTGCCGGTCACCCATTCGGCGAAGCCGGACGGCTGGTTGGAGGCGAGCAGGAGGTCGCCATCGAAGGATTGCGCGCCCGTCAAGGTCAGCTTGCCCGCAGCCGACAGCGTTGTGCGGCCGGGAAGCTGCGCCTCGAGGCGGGCGATCCGCCAGCCGTCGCGGGCCGGCGACATGTCGAGCTCGATGTCGCGGATCGTGGTGTCGCCGGCCACGAGCGCAGGCAGGCGTACCATCGCCTTGCCGGGGAGATCGGGCACCGGCACGTCGGCGGCGAGCGTCAGGAAGGCGCGGACGCGATCCATCAGCGGCACGGCCTCGGACTGGGCGGTGCCCTCGCTGTCGCCGCCGAAGCGGCTCATGTCGACCTGCTGGCCGACCGCCTTGACCAGGAATTCCGGCTTGCGGCCGGCATCGATCGTCGCCTCGCCAGTCACGACATAGGGATCGGCGGGGTCGCCCATCTTGAACTCGTAATCGGGGATGCGCAGCCGGTCGTTCATCAGTTCGAAGCTGCCGGCGATGCGCGGTGCGGCGGACGGCTTTGCCTCGGTCGACGTCTCGGTTCCCGCCGATTCTCTGAGGAAGCGCTCACGGATGTTGAAATGGCCGGCATATTGCGGCCTGAGTTCGGTGAGTCCGATGACGCCTTCGAGCTCGGCGACGAGGGCGGGCGCCGCCGGCAGGAGGCGGAGCTTCAGCGGGATCTTGCCCTTCTCCGGCAGCGAGGTGGAGAGGACGAAGCTGCCCGGCTTGCCGTCGAGGACGCCCTTGCCGGAGACCCGCCAGGGGCCGGCGAGCGTCTTGGCCGACAGCTGCATGTCCAGATCGGTCGCATGACGGTTGCGGCCGGTCTGCTCGTCGACGAACATCACGTCGCCGTCCGAAATCGTCACCCGCTCGAGAATGACCTTGGAGGCGGGGATTTCCGGATTTCCGGTGCGCACCCAGTCGAGCGTGCCGTCGGCCATCAGCTTGAGGCGGAGCTTCGGCTTGTCGATCCGCATATTGTAGATGACGGCCTGGCCCGAGAGATAGGGCGCGAGCTCCGATTCCATCGAGAAGCTCTCGGCGGTGACGATCGCCTCGCCGCTAGCGTCCTCGCCGACCCGCACGTCGTTCAGCGTCACCGAGGGGAAGGGCAGGAGGCGCGCATCGACCTTGCCGTGGACAACGACCTTCTTGCCGATGATGCGGCTCGCCTGGATCTCGAAATCGCGGCGGAAATCCGTCCAGTCGATGAAATAGGGCGCGATCAACGCGGCGAAGAGCGCGATGACGAGCAGGCCGCCGATGACAACGAAGATGCGCCCGAGCACGATTCACTCCCTGCAGTCGCAAAAGCACGTTAGGGAATTTCACCCCCCAGAGGCAAGCGGCAATCGCTCGGCCGCTCAGTCGAGCGGGAAGATCTTTCCGGGGTTGAGGATGTTGAGGGGATCGAGGCTCCTCTTGATCTGCCGCATGACGTCCACTGAGCCGCCGAGTTCGGCCTCGAGGAATTCCTGCTTGCCCTGGCCGATGCCGTGTTCGCCGGTGCAGGTGCCGTCGAGCGCGAGCGCGCGGGCGTTGAGCCGCTCGATGAAGGCTTCGGCTGCGGCCACTTCCGCCGGATTGTGATCGTCGATGACGAGAGAAACATGGAAATTGCCGTCGCCGGCATGGCCGACGATCGGCGCCACCAGGCCGTGGGCGTCAATGTCGGCCTCGGTTTCGGTGACGCATTCGGCGAGGCGCGAGATCGGCACGCAGACATCGGTCGCGATGGCGTTGGCGCCGGGGCGGAGCGCCTTGGCGGACCAGTAGACGTCGTGGCGGGCCTTCCAGATCCGCGCCCGTTCCTCGGGATTGGCCGACCAGGTGAAGCCGTCGGCGCCGTTGTCGCGGGCGACCTCGCCGAAGGCCTCCGACTGCAGCCGGACCGCGGCCGGCGAGCCGTGGAATTCGAGGAAGAGCGACGGTGCCTCGGGAAGCGACAGGCCGGAATAGGCGTTGCAGGCGCGGACCTGGAGCGCGTTCATGAGCTCGATGCGGGCGACGGGTATGCCGAGCTGGATGGTCATGATGACCGCTTCGCAGGCCTCACGGACGCTTCGGAAGTTGCAGTAGCCGCCGGCGATTTCCTCGGGAATGCCCTGGAGCCGAAGCGTGACCGACGTCAGGATGGCGAGCGTGCCCTCCGAGCCGACGAGGAGGCGGGTCAGATCATAGCCCGCGGAGGACTTTCGGGCGCGGCGGGCGGTGCGGATCTCGCGGCCGTCGGCCGTCACCGCGGTGACCGCCAGCACATTGTCCTTCATCGTGCCGTAGCGCACGGCATTGGTGCCCGAGGCGCGCGTCGAGGCCATGCCGCCGATCGAGGCATTGGCGCCCGGGTCGATCGGGAAGAACAGGCCGGTATCGCGGAGATGCCGGTTGAGGGCCTCGCGGGTGATACCCGGCTCGACCGTGCAGTCGAGATCGCCGGCATGGACGGAGAGAACGCGGTCCATGCGGGAGAAATCGAGCGAGAAGCCGCCGCAGGGCGCATTGACCTGGCCCTCGAGCGAGGATCCGGTGCCGAAGGGGATGATCGGCACTCGGTGGTCGGCGGCGATGCGCACCGCCTCGACGACGTCGGCCGTGCCCTCGACGAAGAGCACGCCGTCAGGGGGCTGCGGCGGCACCCAGGTCGTGGTGTGGGCATGCTGAGCCCGGATCGCGTCGCCGGTCTGGAAGCGCTCGCCGAAACGCTGCCGCAGGACGAGACTGGCCTCTTTCAGGCCAGTCTCGTTGCGTGCGCCGGGCCGGATCCTGCTGATTCCCATGTCGCCTGTCCGAAAAAGGGGCGCCTTTCGGCGGCGCCTTGTGTTTGCCGATGGAGCGACTAATGTGCCAGCCAGAGAGCCTTGTCCAGCCTTAGAGTGCATCGCGCATGCCGTCCGATCCCAAGCCCTTCGACACGCCCGTCATCTGTCCGCCGATGACGGTTATGCCCGAATGGATCGATTACAACGATCATCTCAACGTCGCCTATTACACGCTGATCTTCGACCGTTCGGCCGATGCGGCCGTGGACATCCTCAATCTCGGCGAAGCCTATCGCCGGGCGGAGAACCGGACGCTTGTGACGGCGGAAGCGCATGTGACCTATCTGCGCGAACTGAAGCTGGGCGCGCAGGTCCGGGCGACCTTCCGGCTTATCGACGCCGATGCCAAGGGTCTGCATGTCTACCAGGAGCTCTACCATTCCGACGGCTGGCTGGCGGCGACGCAGGAGAGCGTTCTCCTGCATGTCGATCTCAGCGCCGAAGGCGGGCCGAAGGTGGTGCGCCTGCCCGAGGCGATTGCGACTGACGTGGCGACCATGCTGCGCTACCATGTCTCGCTGCCGCGGACGAAATATGTCGGCCGGATCGTCGGGCTCAAGCGGCGCTGACCAGTCGGACAGTGGCCGACGGTCGGGGAGACGTGATTCCGACCGGGTCGCTCAGACTGCCGCGTCGTAGCCGTAGATGACAAACGTCCGACCGCCATCGAAGGAAAGGAGGACGTCGTCGAAGCCTTCGGCATTGAAAAGATGGATCTTGCCGTCCATGCCGACGTAATCTTCATGCCAAATCGATGGAGCTCCGTCCAAGCCGGGCCTGCCTCGCCCGGGCAACTCGGCAGGGCGACCCGCCGTGCGCCGCGCAATGCACGGGCATTATCAGATCGGGGTCTTGGATGCAATCAGGGGTGGAGATGCCGGTCTGCCCGGTCGCGCGGCGTAACCCGCGTCACTCGTTCGGCGGGGTCTTTTCCAGCCGGCCCTGGTCGAGGGTCTTGTCGAGCTTGGCTTTCAAGGCCTCGGTGACCTGTTTCTCGTGCTTGGGCCGGCCGAAATGGGCGCGATTCTCGGCCGCCTTCCTCTCCTTGTCCGAGCGCGCCTTCTGCTTGCGCGCCTGGCGGAGATTGATAACGTCGGCTGCCATCAGCCGTCAGTTCTTCTTGCGGAAGGCGTCGAGGGACACGACCGAGCCGTTGCCTGCCGGCTTGCCGTCCTCGCCGGGATTTTCGACGGCGACGACCTGGACCTCGGCGGCCTGCTGCTCGGGATAGACCGCGACCTCGGCGCCTGCGGTCTCCTCGACGGCCGTGACGTCGAATTCGAGCTCGAAATTGACCGACGGGTCATAGAAGCCGCGGACCGAGGCGAAGGGGACCGTCAGCTTCTCGGGCTTGTCGGAGAAGGAGAGGCCGATCTCGAAATAGCCGTCATAGACCTTGAGGTCCCAGAACTGGTGCTGGACGACGATCGTCATCTGCTCGGGATATTTCGCCTTGAGATGCTGGGACAGCCGCACGCCGGGTGCCTGCGTCAGGAAGGTGATGAAGAAGTGGTGATCGCCGGGAAGGCTGCCCGTGGCGGCGACTTCCGACAGCACCTTGCGAATGACGCCGCGCAGCGCGTCCTGTGCCAAGATGTCGTAGCGGATATGGTCCTGCCCCATGTCGATTCCCGTATTCTTGTCCGTGAGTTGGGGCTAACTATGCCACTTTATGCCCGCTTGGCAAAGGTTTTCGTGCGCCCCGCGCATGGTCGGATGCGACGCAAGCGGCGAGAGCCGGGACAAGCCGGCGTCGACAGCCATGGGGGAGAAGTGAAGGCTTCTGTTGCCAGGTGCCTTCGAACCCCGCCTTACAGTGCTACCTGCAAGGGCTTGATTTGAAGTGTCGCACCGCGATTAAGCGGCGAGACGAGCTTCAGCATAGTTGTCGTTTGCAACTACTTTGTCGACCCGATAACGGTGGTATCATGCCGAGCACAGCGCATGTCTTTCAGCACCAGTCGATCCCATGTCGCCCCCATCAACAGCAGTCCCGACCGATCGATCCCGTCCGGACTGTTCTTGGTGGAGGCGGGGGCTTCGAAGCCCCGTCCTGCATGCCTATTGCACATACGGTTTAGCGCCATAGTCTCCTTGCGGAGCACCAAGAGAGATAGGGGATGGGCGGGAGGAAATCAAGGGGCGCGGCAGATGACGGCGTGCCGGCCCTTCGTCACCTGCTGCGGATAACGCCGCCCGGGAACGCGCCTGTCGAGAGTGCGGTCGCGATCCCGCCGCTCGAGCCGGCCCGCGCAGCGGCACGACTACCGGACGCGCGATGCGGGCCTGGTCTGGCTCCGAGCGCAGCTCCATGCGGCGGCCGGTGAGTTGGCGGGCACTCTTCCCGAGGCGTCGCCTTCTGACGCGAATCATCGCCGCGGGGGCGACACTTGACCTTCGGCAAGTCCTGATCTGGGTGCGCAGACGGTCACCGACGGGTCATGTCAATCTGGATTGACGACTTTATGTCATGCAATTTCAACAATAGTGCGCAATTTTTCGGCATTTTAGGATATTCGTAACGTCTTTTGAGAAATTATCTGTGCCGAACAGATCCGGTTTCGCGACGCGCCGTATAAGCCGATTTTTTGTTCTCGGAAATAAACCCTTTCAAAGGCGAGCATAGTTCCAGCTGAAATCTCCAGTATATGTCCAGGAGGCGTTGTTCAACTTCCGCTTCAGGAGCCTATACGGAGCGTGACTGTCGAGAACGCGGGAAGCGCTAGAGGCTTCCATCAATCTTGATCGCGAGCGAGGCGGGGGAGCACGCAACAAGTCTTTGCAGGGCGTCAGAAACAGCACACCTGCTAAAGGACTTCAGCCATGTCACTTTTCAGCCGCGACAGCGACGCCATTCTGGCTGCGCTCGACAAATCGCAAGCCATCATCGAGTTCACGCTCGACGGCAAGATCCTCAGGGCGAACGACAACTTCTGCCGGGCGCTCGGCTACGAGCTGCGCGAGATCGTCGGCCAGCATCATCGCATGTTCGTCGACCCTGCGGAATCCTCGAGCCCCGCCTATGCGGAATTCTGGCGTAATCTCGCCGCCGGCAAATTCGATTCCCGCCAGTACCGGCGCATCGGCAAGGGGGGGCGGGAGATCTGGATCGAGGCGTCCTACAATGTCGTCTTCCGCGGCGGCAAGCCCTACAAGGTGATCAAGTTCGCCACCGATATCACGGCGCAGAAGCTGAAGGGTGCGGAAGACGCGGGCAAGCTGG